>ENA-UOOE01001687-UOOE01001687.1-fermentation-metagenome-genome-assembly--contig:-NODE-1687-length-18035-cov-4.526696_pt1 | contig 18035 bp, 15 predicted proteins | sample MGYA00245776_ERZ724021 | MGnify/ENA primary metagenome ERZ724021 (study PRJEB28704, sample SAMN03018321) | fermentation metagenome | biome: anthropogenic terrestrial biome; feature: soil; material... | reverse complement strand
CCCGGAATAATCAATATTCCGGGCCCTTTTATCATTATTTTACGACAAAATTAACCAACCTGCCTGGAACGCAGATTTCTCTGATAATGTTTTTACCGGTAAGTTCCTCTGCAATTCTGTCATTCGCCTTGGCTGTCGCAAGAGCCTGCTCTTTTGCTGCACCTGCAGGAATGTTAACACGGGCGCGCACTTTCCCATTTATCTGGACAGCAATCTCAACAGACGATTCAGCGCATTTTGCTTCATCATATTTTGGCCATGACTGCTGGCAGGCCATTCCATTTCCCAATTTTTGAACTGACCAGACTTCTTCACATACATGAGGAGCAAAAAGATTTAGTAGTTTCGTAAAGATCCGAAGTTCTTCCCGGTTAATTGTCCCAACAGTCAAAATGTCATTTAACAGACTCATTAAAGCAGCAATTGCAGTGTTAAATTTAAGATGTTCGACATCTTCGCTGACCTTTTTAATTGTCCTGTTAAATGGAGTCTCAAGTTTCGGGCGGATTGCTTCACCATCAACCAGAATATTCTGGAGACTCCAGTAACGCTCGACAAAGCGGCGGCATCCCTTGATGCCATGGGTACTCCAGGGAGCCGGCTTCTCAAAATCTCCGATAAACATTTCATAAAGCCGAAGGGTATCAGCACCATATTCATTGACAATATCGTCTGGGTTGATTACATTGCCACGGGACTTACTCATTTTCTCGCCATTTTCACCGAGAATCATGCCATGGCTTGTCCGCTTTTTGTACGGTTCCGGCGTTGGAACCACTCCAATATCATAGAGAAACTTATGCCAGAAACGGCTATAAAGCAGATGAAGAGTTGTGTGTTCCATACCGCCATTATACCAGTCAACAGGAGACCAGTATTTTAGTGCATCCTTTCCGGCAAAAGCATCTTTATTGTGCGGATCCATATAGCGGAGATAATACCAGGAAGAGCCAGCCCACTGCGGCATAGTATCTGTTTCGCGTTTTGCAGGGCCGCCGCATTTTGGGCAAGTTGTATTTACCCAGTCTGTCATGTGTGCAAGCGGAGATTCCCCTGTATCTGTTGGCTCATAGGATTTTACATTTGGCAGGCGAAGAGGAAGTTCATTTTCCGGTACGGCAACATACCCACACTTCGGGCAGATAACAATCGGAATTGGCTCGCCCCAGTAACGCTGACGGGAAAATACCCAGTCTCTGAGCTTATAATTAACTTTTGGGTGCCCGAATCCTTTTTTGCTTAAGAAATTTATGATCTTTTTCTTTGCTTCATCAACGGTAAGGCCGTCCAAAATACCGGAATTGACCATTACACCCGACGCGCAGTCCGTATATGCTGCTTTGTGTACATCTCCGCCTTTTACGACCTCAATAATTGGCAGTCCAAACTTTTTTGCGAAATCCCAGTCACGTGTATCATGGGCCGGAACGGCCATGATAGCGCCTGTGCCGTAAGACATCAGGACATAGTCAGAAATAAAGATTGGAAGTTTTCTCCCATTAACCGGATTTATGGCGAAAACGCCATCAAGGCGGACACCAGTTTTATCCTTTACAAGCTCTGTCCGTTCAAAATCCGATTTTTTTGCAGCTTCTTCCTGATAGGCGTGAACCTCGGGCAGATTTTTAATCTGTCCGGCCCATTTTTCCAGGTAAGGATGCTCGGGTGAAAGGACCATATAAGTTGCGCCATAAAGCGTATCCGGACGTGTTGTATAAACGGTAAGCTTATCCCCTGCTGTCGTTTGAAAATCGACTTCAGCACCTGTTGAGCGCCCAATCCAGTTAATTTGCTGTGCCTTGACACGCTTTGGATAATCTACCAAGTCTAAGTCATCAATCAGACGCTGCGCATAGGCGGTTATTTTCAGCATCCACTGGCTTTTCACTTTCCGGATGACAGGACTTCCGCAGCGCTCACAGACGCCGTCTACAACTTCTTCATTAGCAAGAACGCATTTGCAGGAAGTGCACCAGTTAACAGCCATCTCTTTTTTATAGGCAAGCCCATGCTTGAAAAATTGAAGGAAAATCCACTGAGTCCATTTGTAATATTCCGGATCGGTTGTGTTGATTTCGCGCGTCCAGTCAAACGAAAGGCCCAGAGACTGAAGTTGCTGCTTAAAACGGGCAATATTTTGTTTTGTAACTATGGAAGGATGAATATGATTTTTAATCGCATAGTTTTCACTCGGCAGTCCAAAAGCATCCCAGCCAATCGGGTACAGAACATTGTAGCCCTGCATTCTGCGCTTACGTGCAATAATGTCCATTGCCGTATAGGAACGGGGATGGCCAACATGAAGCCCCTGCCCTGAAGGATATGGAAATTCAATCAGTGTATAGTATTTTGGCTTGTCAGAATGGTTAGAAGCGTGAAAAACTCCTGCCCTTTCCCACTCATCCTGCCATTTTTTTTCGATTGCTTTTGGATCATACTTTGTCATATCGTTTCGCTCCCGTTTTGTTTGAATTCCGCCGCAAGCGCAAAGGCTGCGGGAAAACTTACTTTAGAAATTTGGAAATTTCTATGTTCTCTCCGTCTCCCCACAGTCGATCCAAGTCATAAAAAGCACGTGCATCCGGCGTAAAAACATGGATAACAACACTGCCATAGTCGAGGAGGATCCAACTGTTAGAACGGTATCCTTCTTTATGAACTGGCTGAACGCCAAGCCCCTCAAGTCTAAATTCGACTTCATCAGCAAGCGCTTTCACATGGGTGTTGCTGGTTCCGGTCGCAATAACAAAATAGTCTGCAAGGACAGAAATATCACCAATGTGCAGCAACCTAAGGTCAGCCGCCTTCTTTTCATCCAGAGCTTTTACAGCATTTTCTGCAAGTTCCAGCGATGTCATTCACAACACTCTTCCTTTCTTCAGGATTTATCCCCGGCAAATGCCAGAGCTTCCTGATTAAAAGCAGCAATCGTATCCGGGTGGATTGCCTTCCTGTTCTGTGCAAGATCTGCAATTGTATAAGACAACCCCTCCATGACGGCTTCATTCAAGCCAATTTTTGCCGCCTTACGGAGATTTTCTACTCCCGGATAATTACGGTCTGCAGATATAAAATCCGCAACAAAAAGGACCTTGTCCATTGTTGTCATATTCTCACGCCCTGTTGTATGGTAACGCACGGCATCAAGAATTTCCGGATCATCAATATGAAGCTCATTTTTCAGGTATGCTGAACCAAGCATTGCGTGCCATAGCTTTTGTGCAGAACGCTCCACTGGACTAAGCTTGATGCCATATTGATTCATCATTTCAAGCTGCTTTTCCGACGGTATATCCTTCATAATATCGTGGAGGATTCCGGCAGTTTCTGCTTTCTGTTTATCCGCACCGCATTGCCCAGCCAGTTCCTTTGCCGCCCGCGCAACACAAATAGAATGATAATACCGCTTATCGCCCAGCAGCGGACGGATTACAGCCTTATAATCATCAAAACTCATTGTAGTATTTCACCTCAGGTAAAGTTTGTTTGTCCGGATATAAGCTTCTACAGCAACAGGTACAAGGCCGGAAATATCTTTTTCTTCCCGCACTGCTTTCCGAACCATCGTTGAAGATATTGGAAGATATGGAACTGGTTTTACAATGGTCTTTGCTCCCTGCTTCCGGAGCTGCCCTGCATACTGAAGAAGGTGTGTAATACCATCCTTGTTTCTCGGAGCCGCACAGATCGTTGCAAGGGAAAAAATAGTCTGTGAATCATGCCAATCCGCAAGGGTTGTAAACATATCTTCGCCAGTAATAAGGAAGAGTTCGGATTCCGGATACAGTGTTTTGAGCTGCTTCAATGTTACTGAAGTGTAACTTGCCCCGCCGCGTCTGATTTCCATATCATCTATCTCAAACAGGTTACTGCCTGCTACGGCAAGGCGGCACATAGCAAGCCGATCAGCTGCAGGTGCCAGATCATGCACCTGCTTATGCGGCGGTGTTCCGGTTGGAATAATAAGGGCACGGTTTACCTGGAGAATTTCTGCAAAACTTTTCACGAGATGTAGATGTCCATTGTGAATTGGATTGAAAGTTCCCCCGAAAACCGCGATTTTTTCCACTGGTGTCACCTGATTCCGGATAATATAATCATTTTATTACTTTTTTCGCTCTTTGGGAAGTACAATTTTCGGCTTCTTTTCATTTCTGCGATACAAAACGAATTTTGAACCAATTACCTGTACGGTTTCTGAAGATGTTTTTTCCGCAATTTGCTCCGCTGCTTCATGGGCAACCACCGGAGAAGTATCCAGTACACGGCCTTTCATCAGTTCGCGTGCAGTCAGTGCATCATCGGCCTGCTTTAAAACTTCGGCATCAATCCCGTCTTTCCCAACAATAAGGATGGTATCAACCGGGTTTGCAAGGGCGCGCAGATAGGCCCGCTGTTTACTGTTCAGCATCATATTTCTCCTTATATTTTTTTAGTTCATCCGAAAAGCGTCGGAGTGCTTTCCCGCGATGGCTAATTTTGTCCTTTTCTTCGCTGGAAAGCTCAGCAAACGTTTTTCCCCCTACAAGGAACCCCGGGTCATAGCCAAACCCGCTGTTTCCCCGCGGAGCAAATGCAATCCTGCCAAGACATTCACCTTCCGCTGTAATGCGTCTTCCATTCGGGAATACACAGCAAATTGAGCAGACAAATTTTGCACTGCGGGCATTTTCCGGTATACCTTTTAGAACATTCAGCAGTTTTGCAATACGTTCTTCATTAGAAGCGCCACAGCCGGCATATCTTGCAGAGTATACGCCCGGTGCTCCATGCAGGGCATCAACCATCAGACCGGAATCATCCGACACGGCTGGCTTTCCTGTCACACGGCAAGCAGCAGAAGCCTTTAAAAGTGCATTTTCTGCAAATGTTTTTCCAGTTTCCTCTATTTCCGGTAGGCTGACCTCTAAGACTGTGATGCCAAATGGTTTCAGAATTCGCTGAAATTCCAATACTTTATTCCTATTATGTGTCCCAACTATCAGCTCTTCCATCATTGCTCCTGTCCGCTGAACAATGCTTCAGCAAATGCGTCTGCATCAAATGGCTGGAGGTCGTCAATCTGCTCTCCAACACCGACAAATTTGACTGGAATCCCAAGTTCTTCCCGGATTGCAAGGATAATACCACCGCGGGATGTCCCGTCCAATTTTGTAAGCACAATCCCGGTAACATCAGCAACAGACAGAAACTCACGCGCCTGATTGACAGCATTTTGGCCGGTTGTGGCATCTAGAACCAAGAGCACTTCGCGGTCTGCTTCGGGGGCTTCCCGTTCAATCACACGGTTGATTTTTGCGAGTTCTTCCATTAAATCCTTTTTATTATTCAGGCGGCCAGCAGTATCACAGAGAACCACGTCATCCCCACGTGATTTTGCAGCGGCAACCGTGTCAAAAACAACAGAAGCAGGATCACTGCCCTGCGGCTGGCTGACAATGTCCGCCCCGGAACGCTTTGCCCAAATGTCGAGCTGTTCCACCGCAGCAGCACGGAAGGTATCCGCTGCGCCAAGAATGACCTTTTTGCCCTGATTGACCAGCATGGCTGCGATTTTTCCAACAGTAGTAGTTTTCCCGACACCATTGACACCAATTACAAGGATGACAGATGGCTTTGTCTTGATATTTAGGCTGCTGTCACCTCGCAGCATCTCGGCTATCAGTTCTTTCAGCATTTCGCTGATTTGGGCAGGTTCTTTGACGCCGCGCTCTTTTACACGCTTTCGCAGTTCGGTGCAAATATGCTCTGCCGTCGGGACACCAACATCGCTCATAACAAGGATCTCTTCGAGCTCTTCAAAAAGGCTATCATCAATTTTCGTGAAGGATTTCAACAATGAACTGACGGAGCCGCCTATCTTAGCCCGTGTTTTTTTCAGTCCAGCCTTGATTTTCGTAAAGAATGCCATTTGACCTCTCCTTTCGTCTTACGACTTGATTCCAAGTTCCGCTTCTACCTGAGCTATAGGCATTTCAAGGAGTTTTGAAACACCTTCATTCTGCATGGTAACACCATAAAGGATATCTGCATTCTCCATGCTGCCGCGGCGGTGTGTTATAACAATAAACTGCGTATTGCGGTTCATTTTCCGCAGATATTCTGCAAAACGTGTGACATTAACATCATCAAGTGCAGCTTCAATTTCATCCAGGACACAAAATGGCGGTGGGTTCACTTTCATAATTGCAAAATATAGTGCAATAGCAACCAGTGCTTTTTCTCCGCCGGAGAGAGACTCCAAGTGCGTAACAATTTTTCCAGGCGGCTGAACGGAAATTTCAATGCCGGATTTCAGCACATTATTAGGATCAGTCATGGAAAGCCTGGCGGACCCGCCGCCAAACAGGTCATGGAATGTCTCACCAAAGTTCCGGTTGATAAGCTCAAAGCGGGAAGTGAAAAGGTCTTTCATCTGGTGTGTCAAGTTATTGATTAGCTTTTCCAGTTCATTGCGAGACTGTTCCACATCGGCAACCTGCGTCTTCATAAATTCGTACCGGCTGTTGACTTTTTTGTATTCTTCCACAGCGGCAACATTAACAGAGCCAAGGCTGCGGATTCCATTTTTGACAGAAGAAAGCTGTTTTTTCGCCTGTGCGGAATCTGTTATCCTTTCGGGTACCTGTTCTTCCGCTTCCCGGCGTGTCAGTTCATATTCTTCCCAGAGCTGAGCAATGATGCCGTCATATTCTTTTTGAAGGTTTGCTTTCCTCTCCTCCAGCAAGTCAAGGTCATGGCCGATTTTCTCTTTTTCTTCGGATTTTTCCCGCTCGGCTGCACGCTGCTGAACCGATCGCTGCTCAAATTCCATTCGCTTTTTATTAAACAAGTCGATTTCATTTGCGTGGCTTTTTGCCGTCAGACGAAGCGCCGCTGATTCTTTGGTAAGAGTATCGATTTTTTGACTTATCTCTTTTGATGAGCTGCTTGCGGCTTCAATGTCCAGCTTCAGCTTCTCAATTTTTTCCCGGTGGCCACGCCCGCGTTCCTCCGCCTCCTGAATAGAAGTCTCCAGGGCTTGCGAATCCTTGCGCGCAGCAAGGCGGTCCAATTCCAGCTTTTGAATTTTACTGGTAAGGGCCTCACATTTTTGGTTGAGTTCATTGCGGTTTCCGCTGATTTCCATAAGCCCGCTTTTCTGCTTTTGGATTTCCAGGGAAAACGTTTCAGTTCGCTTTTTTGCTTCTGTTTCCGCAGTGCTTTGTCCTTTTAGCCTTTTGTCTTCTGAAGCAGCCTCATTTTGAAGAGTCAAAAGAGCATTTTTTGCAGTGAGAAGATCGGCTTCTGCCCGATGGGACTCCGCATCCAGATGAACATGCTCTTCCTGTGCAGAGACAAGTTCACCCTTCGCCCCTGAAAGCTGTGCTTCCGCTTCAGATACTTCTTCTGCTGCTGCACGGAATGCTTCCGCAGCAGAAGATGCCTTTTGGCGGATTTCTTCCGCTTCTCGCTTAATTTTTTCAATTTCCGTTGAACGTCTTAAAAGGCCAGAATTTCTTGTAAGGGAACCACCCGTAAAGGAACCGCCCGTGTTAACGACCTGACCATCCAGCGTAACAACACGGAAGCGGTAACCGTATTTTCCTGCAATAAAAGCTGCATTGTCTAGATTATCCGCAACTGCAATTCTTCCGAGGAGAAATTCTACAATACCCCGGTATTTTGCATCAAATGAACAAAGCTCCGAAGCAACGCCGATAAATCCGCGGCAGTTGCTGAGTCCGATTTCCTGTAAAGTTCTTCCGTGGATGGTTTCTACCGGTAAAAATGTAGCACGGCCTGCATTGCTGCGTTTTAAAAATGCAATGGCACGCTTTGCATCCTGTTCCGTTCCAACAGCAATATTCTGCATGGCACCACCAAGAGCTGTTTCCATGGCGACAGCATATTTTTCCGCAACTTTAAGCAGCCGGGAAACCGGCCCGTGTATCCCTTCCAGCATCCCATGCCCGGACGCTTTCATCACTGCCTTTACGCTGCCCGAAAAGCCTTCCATATTCTGTTCCAAGTCTTCAAGCAGCTTTGCACGGCGGAGTTGTTCATGCAGATCAAGCTGAAGTGTGTCACTCTGCTGCTTTGCAGCTTCACGCTTTTTAACGCGGGTATCAAAACGCATTTTATATCCCGCCGAAGCATTGGAGAGGGTTTTGATATGGCTGTCGGATTCCTCCAATTTCTGGCGGTAGGTTTCTGTTGAAACCTCCAGCTTTTCTTTCTGCTGCTGTTTTTCCGTTATATTCTGGCGCACCGTGTTGAGATGTAGAGAGATTTCAGCAACTGCGGAATGTGCTGCCATCTCTGCAACTTTCGATTCTGTAGTTTCGGCAGTCAGTTCTGCAATTTTGCGTGAGAACTCATCAATTTTCTTTTCCGTCTCACTCATCCCACTTTTGAGTTTCTTCAAAGCGGCAGAGTGTTCCGAAAATTCCTCATCTTTCTCCTTAGCCATATGAAAACATTTTTGAAGTTCTAGCTTTTTTGCTTCAATCTCTTTTTCCAAGTCTTTTCCGGAAAGGCTGTTTTGCTCAATCTCACTGTGAAGTCTTGTGATATTTTCTTCATTGTGACGGATATCATTCTGAAGGACAGAGATTTCTCCGTCTTTTTTTGCTGCTTCCGCTTCAAGGCTGTTGCAACTATTCCGGATTTCATCTGCTTTTGCAGCGCAGGAATTTGAGCTTTGAAATGTCTTTTCAATTTCCTTCTCAAACGTTTCGATTGCCTGTCCTGCGGCATCATACTGATTTTTTGCAATCAGTATTTTATCCTCCTGCTCCCGCAGAACGTGGCCGGACTGGTCAAGCATTGCAAGCCAGAGGCCAATTTCAAGTTTCTTTTTCTTTTCGGCAAGTGCCAAATATCGTTTTGCCTTTTCGGATTGTTCTTTCAGCGGCCCAATACGGCCCTCCAGTTCCAAAAGAATATCCTTAAGGCGTAACAGGTTTTCTTCCGCCTGCGCAAGCTGGTGCTCCGATTCTTCTTTTCGATAGCGGAAACGTGAGATACCAGCGGCTTCCTCAAAGATTTCACGTCGGTCTTCACTGCGGGCGGAAACGATACTGTCAATTTTACCCTGTCCAATAATAGAATAGCCATCACGGCCAAGGCCGGTATCCATAAACAGTTCGTTGATGTCCTTCAGTCGAACAGCCGCATTGTTAATGAGGTATTCACTGTCACCAGAGCGATAATAACGGCGCGTTACAGAAATGGCATCCGCATGAAATGGAAGGGTGCGGTCGGAATTGTCAATGTTGAGCGTTACTTCCGCAAAACCAAGCGGTTTTCTCTGTGGTGTCCCACCGAAAATAACGTCCTCCATTTTGGTGCAGCGCAGATTCCGGAGCGACTGTTCGCCAAGAACCCAGCGAACAGCGTCACTAATATTGCTTTTTCCGCTTCCGTTAGGCCCAACAACAGCGGTGATACCACTGTGAAAGGTCAGCGTGGTCTTGTCAGGGAACGTCTTGAATCCCTGAAGTTCCAGCGATTTTAACAGCAAGTCAAAGCCCTCCGCATCAGATGATTTTGATATCTCCGCGCGCAATACCAGAGTCTGCGGCTATCTGGGCGAAATATCCCGCCCGGCTGAGTGCCCTGATATTTTCCTTCTTTTGCCCTATTGTCTGAGAAATACAGGCCGGGTTAACCAGAATTCTGATTTTCCCGGCAGAAATCTTGCTTTGATGTAGAGCCCCTAAAATTTTCCGAAGGAACCTCCGGCTTTCACACAGTTCCCGAAACGCCGGATGCCATGGTCCGGCAAGCATATCGCGTTCCAGTTCCGGAGAAGCATGGAGGCCAAGGCGGATAACCGGTATACCGCGGGCTTCAAAAAAGCTAAGCAGTTCTGAACAAAGTGACACTGCTTCTTCCAAAGTCTGTGGGCGGTATTTCCCCTTTAGGTATGCTCTGCCAAGCGGGGTGTTCCGGAGAACAATGGTCGGATAAATTCTCACACAGTCCGGGGAGAGAGTAGCCAAGCTTTCTGCTGTCCTCTTTGCGCCCGGATCGCTGTCCCCCGCAAGGCCAGTCATCATTTGCAGCCCGAGGGAAAATCCCCTTGCATGGATCATTTTTGACGCCGACACAACCTGCCCTGACGTATGGCCTCTGCCGTTGATAGCAAGGACATAGTCATCCATACTCTGTGCGCCAAGTTCAATCGTCGTTACCCCATAATGCTTCAAAATGCTGAGGATGTCCTCATCAATATAGTCCGGGCGTGTTGAAATTCGTATCCCGGCAAATTTTTTCGTCCTTATGTAAGGCTCCGCTGCCTGAAGCAGGGAAAGCATATATCCTCTGTCAATTGCAGTAAAGCTTCCCCCGAAAAAAGCAATCTCCGCTTTTTCCGCAGCCAGCCCAAGACTTTTCAAGGCAGTCTCTGCTGCTCTGCGAACATCTTCTGGTCCTGGCTGACGTGAAAATCCCGTAATGCTTCGCTGGCTGCAAAAGCTGCACTGATGCGGACAGCCATTATTTGGAACAAACAGTGCTATATTAGCGTGTCTCAATATCCCATCAGTTCCAATGCCTCCCGGGCTGCCTGCTGCTCAGCTTCCTTTTTACTGCGGCCGCCACCTTTTCCAACCCGGTTGCCGTCCAACAAGACTTCAACTGTAAAATGTTTATCATGGTCCGGGCCGCTTTCCCCAGTCAGGACATATTCAAGGCTTTCCTCTGGATTCTTCTGGACTATTTCCTGAAGGGCAGTCTTGTAATCCTTAAATGCCTTTGGCTTTGACTTTTTTAAAAGGGGAAGTACAAAACGGAGGATAAACTTCTGAGCCTCTTGAAGCCCGCCATCCAGGTAAACGGCAGCAGTAACTGATTCAAATGCATCCGCAAGAATGGAAGAGCGGCTCCGGCCACCGGAATTCTGCTCACCGTGGCTTAAAAGCAGATAATTTCCAATTTCAATCTGCTGAGAAAATTCACAGCAGGCCTTTTCACAGACAAGTGCCGCGCGTTTCTTTGTCAGCTCGCCTTCCGGCAGACGCGGATAATTCTTGAACAAATAATCGGCAACAACAAATCCAAGGATAGAATCGCCGAGAAATTCCAGCCGTTCATTGCTGTTGCATGGAGCGTGGCATTCATTGGCATAGGAGGAATGTGTCAATGCCGTCTTCAGGTATTCCTTGTTTTTAAACTGATACTGTAGTTTTTCTTCCAACTCTGTCATTTGTTATCGCTCCCGAGTCCGGATTTATCATAATTGAAAGGATGCTTTTCGCTCTGGTATTTGCCCAGAGCTGCAACAATTTCTTCGGTAACATGTCCATTTACATAAGCTTTTGTCAGCCGGATTGCATTATAGAAAGTTTTTGCCTTAGAGCTCCCATGTGCTTTAAACACCGGCTTGGCACAGCCAACAAGAGGAGCACCGCCGTATTCATTATAATCAAAGTCTTTTTTAAATTTTTTCAGGTCTTTCAGCACAAGTGCCGCTGAGACTTTGCTGTGAAAGCTGCTTGTAAAAATTTCTTTCAGTTTACCCATCAGCAGGATGGCAACACCTTCGTACATTTTGAGAATCATATTCCCGGTAAAGCCATCTGTAACAACTACTTCTCCAGCATCGTTTGGGACATCACGCGCCTCCACATTGCCGATAAAATTCAGCCCGGAATTTTTCAAAAGCTGAAAAGCTTCCCGCTGAAGCAGGTTGCCTTTCTTCTCTTCTGTACCGATGTTTGCAAGAGAAACGCGCGGATTCTTAAAATTCATAACTTTATCCATATAGATTGAGCCCATGATGCCAAATTGCTGAAGCATTTCCGGTTTGCAGTCTACATTTGCACCACAGTCAATCAGCATAAAGCAGCTATTCCTGTTGGGGATGACTGGCGCAAATGCAATACGGCTTACCCCATGGATGCGCTTTACAATCAGCGTAGCCCCTACGACAAGTGCACCACTGTTTCCAGCAGAAATGAAAGCATCTCCTTTTCCCTCCGAAAGAGCTTTCAGCCCGATAGCCATAGAGCAGTCTTTTTTTGAGCGCATGATTTCGCCTGGGCTTTCCTTCATGGTAATGGCATAAGGAGCGTCCAGAATTTCCATGCGGTTAAGGGAGATTCCGTTCTCCTCCGCAACACGGCGGATTTCTTTTTCCTGCCCGGTTAACAGGATATCAAGGTCAAGATTATTGGCGGCCATCTCACAGCCCTTGATAATTTGGAGCGGCGCATTATCACCGCCAAATGCGTCTACAATAATTTTCATTGCAGCATCTCCTCATCAATATAATACTCCCCGATCAAGGGGGGCTATCCAGTTAAATCAGGCAGTCCAGTGAAAGCTGAAGATCTTTCAAAGCGCGTTCTGAAAGGGCAGAATACCGTTCCCGCTTATCACGTATTTTCTCAGAAAGCGGAGGCAAAATGCCAAAATTGGAACCCATGGGCTGAAATGGGCCTTCCCCGCCGTTTGCTACATACCGGCAAAGGGCGCCGGTCATCGTCGTTTCTGGTGGAAGATACTGTCCTTTTCCCTCTAAACTCCGTGCAGCATTAATCCCGGCAAGTATACCGGAAGAAGCAGATTCCATATACCCTTCCACCCCGGTAATCTGGCCGGCGAAAAAAAGATTCGGCTTACTTTTTACCCTAAAATCAGTTGAGAGGATTGCAGGTGAATTTAAAAATGTGTTTCGGTGCATAACGCCGTACCGAACAAACTCGGCATGTCCGAGGCCAGGGATCATTCCAAACACACGCTTCTGCTCACCAAATTTTAAATTAGTCTGGAAACCGACCAGATTGTACATGCTGCCGCGTTTATCTTCCCGGCGTAGCTGCAACACTGCCCATGGACGATGTCCAGTCTTTGGATCCCGCAGGCCCACAGGCTTCATTGGACCGAAGCGAAGGGTATTTTCTCCGCGCCCGGCCATAACCTCAATGGGCATACAGCCCTCGTACACTTTAGGGTCAGCTGTATCGAACCCATGGATTGGGGCTCGTTCTGCAGAAAGAAGCGCATGGTAAAATGCCTCATATTCTTCTTCGTTCATTGGGCAGTTTAGATATGCATTGTCTTCCCCACGGTTATAGCGTGACGCTGCAAATACTTTACTATAATCCAGACTCTCTGCCGTGACAATTGGTGCTGCGGCATCAAAAAAGCTAAGACTTCCACCGAACATTTGAAAAATCTTCGATGCAAGTGCATTGGGCGTAAGTGGGCCGGTTGCAATGATATTCAGTCCATCAGACGGTATTTCAGTAATTTCTTCCCTGTGAAGGCAGATAGACGGCTGAGAAATGACTTTTTCGGTAACCGTCTTGGAAAACGCATCACGGTCAACAGCAAGTGCACCGCCTGCCGGGACACGGCAGGCATAGGCACATGGAACGAGCAGCGAGCCCAAACGCCGCATCTCTTCTTTGAGAAGCCCGCAGGCACTTTCTATCCGTTCTGCTTTAAGGGAATTAGAACATACAAGTTCTGCCAGGTTTTCACTGCGATGCGCCGGAGAAAAACGGCAGGGCTTCATCTCATAAAGGTCAGTTTGAATTCCGTGGCATGCTAGCTGCCATGCTGCCTCACATCCTGCAAGCCCAGCACCAATAACCCGAACGCTCATTCATCCTCCGTTCTTTCATAGCCGCAACCCGGTGTAATACAATAATATTTGGGGTGCTTTCCCTTTTTTTTCAGCAAGGTCTTGCCGCAGTGCGGACATTTTTCTTTGGTCGGCTCATCCCACGAGATAAAGTCGCATTTCGGGTAATTGGAACAGCCATAGAAAATGCGTCCCTTCTTTGTATGCTTAATGACAACTTTTCCATCACACTTCGGGCAGTCTGCACCGTTCATCTCAACATACTTCTTGACATTTTTACACTCTGGATAGCCCGGGCAGGCAAGAAATTTTCCATATTTTCCAGTTTTAATGACCATATGGCGTCCACATTTTTCACAAATAACATCTGTAACGTCTTCCTTAAGCTGAATCTTGACGCCTTTCATGGATTCTTTTGCTGATTTGAGTGTCTTGTCAAAATCGCTGTAGAAATCGCTCAGCTCTGAAACCCAGTCGGCTTTTCCACTTTGGACATCATCAAGGTCACTTTCTACCTGCGCTGTAAATTTTACATTTACAATTTTTGGGAAATGCTTTTTTAACAGTTTGGTAACGGTCTCACCGAGCTCTGTCGGTTTCAAAGCTTTCCCATCGCGCACGACATATTCTCGCGCCATAATCGTAGAAATTGTAACAGCATACGTAGAAGGACGCCCAATGCCATTTTCTTCAAGGGCTTTAATTAGGGAAGCCTCAGTAAAGCGCGGAGGCGGAAGAGTAAAATGCTGGCTCCCCGCAATTCCTTTCAGCGTAAGGGACATGCCTTTTGCCAGTTCAGGCAAAACAGCATTTTTGCCTTCTTCTTTATCATCTTTTGCTTCTTCATAAAGAACGGTAAAGCCATCAAATGTTACTGAATATCCGGATGTTTTAAAAATATAATTTTTTGCCTGAATGGTTATCGAGACGGTGCTTTGCAGGCAATTTGCCATTTGGCTGGCAAGGAATCGCTCCCAGATAAGTTTATACAGCTTATACTGCTCTGAAGAAAGGCTGTCCTTGACCTGATCAGGAGAAAGGCTTGGTACAGTTGGACGTATCGCTTCATGACCGTCCTGAGCATTTGCACGGGACTTATAATGGCGCGGGGATTCCGGCAGGTACTTTTCGCCCCAGCGGCCGCGGATATAGTCTGCGGCTGCACCGATTGCTTCTTCGGAAATGCGCAGCGAATCAGTCCTCATATAAGTAATCAGTCCGATTGCACCCATCCCTTTGATATCCACGCCTTCATAAAGCTCCTGGGCAACTTTCATGGTGCGGCGAGCCTGAAAGCCAAGTCGGCGGGATGCTTCCTGCTGCATGGTTGAAGTCGAAAATGGCGGCACCGGAGATTTCCTCCTGGTACCTTTTTTGACATTGCTTATTGTAAAGTCTGCATCCTTTAAATCTGTAAGGATCCGATCAGATTGTTCCTTATTTTTAATCTGGATTTTCCCGTTTTCATCGCCGTAAAGGAAAGCCACAAAGGATTTATGGGAACCCTTGGGAATCAGATTGGCCTCAATGGACCAGTATTCTTCCGGGATAAATGAGCAAATTTCATCTTCACGGTCGACAATCAACCGAACGGCAACCGACTGGACACGACCTGCAGAAAGCCCATGACGGATTTTCTGTGAAAGAAATGGACTCAACTTGTAGCCCACCAGGCGGTCAAGAATCCGGCGGCACTGCTGCGCATTTACAAGGTCCTGGTCAATAATGCGCGGCGTATTCATGCCGGCTGAAATACCTGTCTTTGTAATTTCGTTAAAAGTCACACGGTTTTTCTGCTTTGTATCAAGCCCAAGAAGATAGGCAAGGTGCCAGGAAATTGCTTCTCCTTCACGGTCAGGGTCTGTTGCAAGCAGCACGGAATCGCTTTTTGATGCTTTTTCCTTCAGCTTTTCAACAAGCTTTTCTTTCCCTTTAATAATTTCGTACTTCGGCTTAAAGTCGTTTTTAATATCTACGCTTAAACGGTTCTCCGGCAGATCACGGACATGCCCCATAGAGGCAATTACATCATACCCGGAACCGAGATACTTCTGAATTGTCTTTGCTTTCGCCGGCGATTCAACGATTACAAGTTTCGACACGAAACCACCCCATCATTTTATTTTCACAGTACACTACCGCGGCAGACTGTAGCGCCCGCCGGAATATGACTTTGCAGCACCATTCAATTCTAGTTCTGTCAGTGCGCTTAAAAGGCGTGAAGCATTCAGTCCAGTCTTTTCTCCAATTTTGGAAAGGTGAACCGGCGTTCCTGTCAGGACGCTGTAGACTTTTCTTGCGTCGTCTGACATGTCAGCTTTTTGGAGAAAACTACAGCTTTGTGTTTCTTGTTTTTTGACAACACCATTATCCATTATCATATCATCTGCCGCGCTGACGTCAAGACTAATTTTCTCAGGATAGCGTTCCGCATATTCCTCCAGAATATCCTGGGCACAGCTTACTGGCTTTGCGCCATCCCTAATAAGTTTATTGACGCCCTGTGAAACAGGGCTCAGAATATCGGCCGGGACTGCAAAGACGTCGCGTCCTTGGTCTGCGGCATACCCTGCTGTAATCAGGGAGCCGCTTCGAAATGCAGCTTCCACTACAAGTGTTCCAACCGAAAGCCCTGATATAATTCGGTTGCGGATTGGAAAGTTAGAGCTCATTGCCTGCGTATCCGGTGGAAATTCAGAAACCAGTGCACCATTCTGCGCAATCACATCACGCAGCGCGGCATTCACCATCAAATAGTCAGCACCAATGCCACAGCCAAGCACACAGACTGTTTTTCCTCCGGCCTGCAAGGCACCTTTGTGAGCTGCCGCATCAATTCCGACTGCGCCTCCGCTGATAACTGCTGATCCCTTCCTTACAAGGCCGTAGGCAATGCTTCTTGCCGCAGTTCTGCCGGTAGCGGTTGCTTTCCTCGTCCCAACAATGGCAATGGGTGGGCGCGAAACTAAGTCTGGAATTTTTCCCTTGACAAACAGTGCACATGGAAAAGCTGAAATTTGCTTCAGTAATTCGGGATATTCCACGTCATCCGGTGTTAAAACCCGCTGTCCCATTTTCAAAGCAAATTCCAACTCCGCTTCGGCATTGGAAATTGACCAGGTACTCATCCGGTATATTTCTTTTTGGGTAAAGTATCCTTCTAAAAGCCATGCCTGACGTCCAGCTTCATAAAAATCCTGTACAGACGGATACGTTTCCAAAATTCGTTCCGGTTTGGAGCTCCCTGCCCCAAGAGAATGCTGCAGCCATAACCAATATGCTCTTGTATCGCCTTTCATTCAGGGCAGTCATCCCTTCGTGTCATTTCCCACATCAGAATTGCGGCAGATGCGGCTGCGTTGAGGGACTCTGCTCGGCCGCGCATCGGGATTGTAACCCGGTGGCCGCAGGCACGCTTTGTTTTTTCTGTCAGTCCGTTTCCCTCGTTGCCAATTGCCACTGCGGATGGTTCCCCTGAAAAGCAGACCGCTGTCACAGGCTCTGCGGCAGCGTCTGGCACAGCGGCAAATGTTTGAAAGCCAAGGTCATTCAGGTGATTGATAGCCTCAGAAGTATCCGGAAAGACAAAAATTGGAAGACGAAATACTGCACCCATGCTGGAGCGGAGAACTTTGGGAGAATAGATGTCACAGCAGCTCCCGCCAAGCAGGACTCCATTAATGCCAAGTGCCTCTGCCGTCCGCAGGACTGCACCAAGGTTTGCAGGATCCTGTATGTTTTCAAGCACAGTCAGGCAGCTCCCTGTTGTCACAGCCGGAAATTTGCCTTTTTCTGTTGGCATGGAGCAAATGCAGAAAATTCCCTGAGGACTTTTTGTTTTAGAAAGATACTTTGCCACAGAATCAGATATTTTGTATTCCATCCGGCAGGATTCCCGAATGGAGTGAAGGTAGACTCCATATTTTTCTTCCGCCTCTTTGGTAACAAGCAGCATGCGTATTTTAAGTCCGCTTGTTGCCGCGTCTGCGCAGAGGCGCGCCCCTTCCACGGAAAAACAATGTTCTTCCCGGCGCTTTCGGGAAGAACTGGAGAAGTTCATGTATTGCCGAACCAATTCATTTTTTCTGCTTGTAATCTCAGCAGTCATTGACTCCGAAACCCCCGGTTATAAAATAAATGCGCCCGGAACAACCGCCCGGGCGCAAATTCCGCTTTTAAAGCGCTGCCTTTGCTTTTTCGACAAGGCTCTTAAAAGCAGCCTCATCTGAAACAGCAATCTCTGAAAGCATCTTCCTGTTCAGCGTGACACCGGCTTTTTTCAAGCCATTCATAAATACCGAATAGGTCATGCCATTTGCACGGCAGCCTGCAGAAATACGGGTAATCCAAAGGCGGCGAAAATCGCGTTTTTTTGCCCTGCGGCCTGCAAAAGCATAGTTGCCGGATTTCATGACGGCCTGTTTGGCCATTTTAAAATGTCTGCTCTTAGAACCAAAAT
>ENA-UOOE01001684-UOOE01001684.1-fermentation-metagenome-genome-assembly--contig:-NODE-1684-length-18075-cov-3.677747_pt1 | contig 18075 bp, 6 predicted proteins | sample MGYA00245776_ERZ724021 | MGnify/ENA primary metagenome ERZ724021 (study PRJEB28704, sample SAMN03018321) | fermentation metagenome | biome: anthropogenic terrestrial biome; feature: soil; material... | reverse complement strand
GGATTGGTAAGATTTAACACCCTTGGGGTTGCCCATCATCGTGGCTTCGGCCAGCTTGACGGCTTCGTTGTTTTTATCTTCGAACAACAACCGTTGTACTTCGGGCAGAGCCTCACGGCCGGCCGGGTTGTTGGGATCGAGCGGGTAGCCGTCCCACAGGGTATTTTCATTTAATTGAATGCGTTCGTCTGCGACTCCCCCGAAAACCATGGCACCCAGGCGTCCGTTGCCCAGGGGCAGCGCTTCCTCCCATACCTTCGCCGACTTGCGGTACCACAATACATTTTTGGTGTTAACCGGTTTGTCCGCTTTGCCGGTAAATTCAGCACGGTCGAACCACTTGGCGTTGATCGGCACGTTCCGCTCACTCGCAGCCAGGCCAGAAGTCTGTACTACTTTTTGAATTGTCCCGTCGGGATTGTAATTGAGCTTATCGAAGCAGATGGATCGCAACCAATCGTTGGGCTCGCCATTTACCCTCGACAGCATGCTATTATGATAGAAGGCATACCATTGCCCCTTGTACTCCACAATGGAACCATGGTTGGTATAACTGTCGGTAGGATCCATATAGACCCCCTGGTGTTTCCAGGGACCCAGGGGATGATTGCTGGTGGCGTAGCGCATCCGGTTGTCGCCTTTCACACCCTCCTTGTCGTTACCTTCGTCGTGATTGTCGGAATAGGAAAGATAGTAAATACCATTTCTCTTGTGCACCCAGGTAGCTTCGTGAAAATCATACAGTCCTTCCATCGGCTGCAGTTCACCATCCAGTTCTGTCATGTTGTCCTTGAGTCTGGCACCGAAGCATTTGCCTCCACCCCCATAGTAAAAGTAGGCCTGGCCATCGTCGTCCACAAACACATTGGGATCGATCTCACCATTCTCCGGGAGTCCTTTCAGCCAGCTATCCAGCACCACAAAATCGGATGCGGGTTTGTCACTGACTGCGACACCGATCTTCCAGTTCTTGCCCCAGGGATCTTTGTCGGGATGGGGAAAGTAAAAGTAATATTTTCCATTTTTATAGACACAATCGGGCGCCCACATGAATTTGGCATCGTTGGAGAGCGGCTTTCCCCAGGGTACCTGACTTGCACGAAGGATCTCACCGTGATCTGTCCAGTTCACCATGTCATCGGTAGAAAAAACATGGTACTGATCCATCAGGTCACACCCTCTCGGAGGAGCCATGTCGTGCGATGCATAAACATACAGCCGGCCATCGGCCCATACTCTTGCAGAAGGATCGGCGGTGTACATATGCCTGATAAACGGATTTTGGTGCGGATCGGCTGATTTACCTTGTGCTTTGGAAAGCAGGGGATACATCAAAAAAAGGCCCGCAAGCAGTACACACGTGAAATGAACTGCGCTTTTTTGTTTATAAGAACATGAGTCTTGCATGATTGTCATTGCTATATTTGTGATTACTATGTTTGTTATTGATTATTCCACAACTCCTTGATGGTTTCTTCTACATTCAGCCCATCCGGATTTCCTGCTGATTTGTTGTTTGCACGATATTTTCCCCGCCCTTTTCCTTCGCATAGGCTGACCAAACGACTCACGGGCATTTGTAAAAAACCATTCGGATCATTTTCTCTTACCCAATGATACGCATACCTCAACCACGCTTGACGGTACGCTTCATTTTGCAGGTAAAACCAGGTAATTTCATCGTATCCCCATATGAAATGACTGTCGACAGTTGCTTCGCCCGGCGTGCGGCTACAACCAAAGTTGTCGAACTCAACCAGGTAGGGCAGCGACTGGCAATACCAGCCACTTGGTGTTTTACCACCTTTACTCTTGAGATACAAGGCATCCAGATAGCCCACTTCCAATAGAGCCTGCTGAGGTTTGTCGGGGATTTCTTATATCCGCAATGGAAAAGAATTGAAATCCAACAAGCTCACTCCATCTACGATCATTCCTCCATACGGCACATGGGCATCCAACAATACCCATCCTCGACGAGTGGCTGTTTTCGCGAAACTCCTTAGTTTGCCGATGAACGACTGCCACTGTAGCAAATCGGGATCAGCCATACCGATCAGGGCTGTCTGTCCGAGGTGAAGCGCTTCGCATCCGATATCGAAATAGGTTCCTGCCAGAAAAATGAACCACAGCTGGGTTTCCTGCCGCGTGATGTCGGGCACGCTTGAACCTTCGCGCCAATGGTTCACGAACTTGCCATTGGGATTCAGCATCTGGTCATAACGGAAATGTCGGTTTTCGACAGGCATTCCCATTGCCTCGAATGCCCAGGAAGGAATGGGAATTTTTTCTACATTCTGTGTAACGATTTCAAAAAGAGAAGCCTGAAAAATGACATCCGGGTCATAGGCGTGTACTTCTTCGGCTAGTTTTTTGGCTTGTTTCAGGTATTCAGGGATGATCAGGACCTCTTCCCTTCCCCACCGGTAAATGGATCTTCCTATAAATTTTGCACCTGTATTTTTTATCAGCCGGACATCGTCTTCTTTGTAGAGATAGGGGCCATCATTCGTGTAAGGGTCAACAGCCAGGAATTCGGTCATGGTAACCGATCGTTTGAGATAATTTTCCAGAACCGGACGTGAGATACCCGATGCGTCGAAATGGTAAGAATCTGCGCTGGCAAAACATGCTACGGACAATACGCAGAACCATGTTACCAAACTTACTCTCATCGCAAATGTATAAAATTTCAATTTCTCCATCGTATGATACTTTTTTGAGTAGCGGTCAATCCATTTTATCTGGTATTTTATTTAAAAACGCCCATCATATGGTAGTAATTCTCCAGTTGCCGAGTCATGATTTTTTCTGCTGCTCCCACCTCAATCAGGTCTGGTCCATGATCGGCACTGTATCCTCCATAAGCCGCAGAACGGATATCCGGGAGATAGATAGGCCAGTCACCGTCATTCCAGGTGTACCCAAACAGGAAAGGCATGCCTTGTGACTGCATCTCTCTTTTCCAATCTATTTGGAATTTGATAAACGGTTCCCCTGGTACGGTAGCGATCACATAGCGATCATTAATTGCAATAACTGAGAAGTGAACATTGTAGTGAAGATCTTTATCATACCGTCCGGTAAAAGATAACGAATCGGTTTTCAACTTGATACTGGGAATATCGTGAGGATTAGGATACAACTCCCTTGCTAACTTTACTGCTTCGATGGAGAGGAGCTTTCCCATCCGGTCGATCAGGTCGTAGTTGGAAGACCGCGGATCATCGGGGCCTGTTCTCCCCCCATCTTTGAAGAGGGGTGCCTGGTTACCGCCTCCTCCCTGGATAAACAGACAGTTCACCGTATTATTAAATGCTTCTTCGGTGTATCTGGTGGCATATCCTACATAATCGGCAGTAATTTCAAAATTGTTCCATGCCACGTCCGGATGGCAGGCATAGTTCATGATAAGTACTTTGGGTGTTCCCTCCATGTCTTCCAGTTTGATTATACCCACCGCAGGATCGACGGGGCCGTGGGGTATTCGTTCGGGATTGACCGCCCTATAGTGATCATCACCCAACCACGATTCCCTGGCTCGCCCATCGTCGCGCATGACCAACCGGTTAAAACTTAATTGCGGAAAATAGCGGTACCCTCCCGATATTTTTGCTTCAAACATGTTTTCGGAAGCTTCCTCCATCATGGCAACGATCTGTTTCTCTAACCATTCCTTTGGTGCTTCTTCTGCAGAATGTGTGTGTTGCGGACAAAAATAGACCTCTTTTAAATCAAACTGTCTCTTCAGTTGGTTGGACAATGTCACGTTGGTATACCCAATCAAATCCATCGCTACAAAAGCAATACGTTCCCCATCGGCGTCCATGATCAAACTTCTGGCATACAAAGAATCATGCACAGGGTATTGTGGATCTGGGGGAGTGATGTTGGTTTTTGCCGTTCCAACCATCAACCTTTCATTTAGCGGAACTGACTGAGCCACGACCACATGGCTCATACAGTTCAATAACAACAAACCGAAAAAAAGTATTTTCATAGGATTATTTTATTTGATTAGATCAATGTGTAGAAAATCACTTTCAATATGTTCTTGTGTGATCATGATTATCATTCTCGTTTCGTAAATTATCAACTACCGAAATCATAGTTCGGTTTATTGCCCATTTTTATTCTCAGGATACCACCCTGCATGATCTCTTCATGGGAAATAAAACTGGAATCACACTTCTTTCCGTTCAGTTCAACACTTTGTATGTAGATATTTTCGGCTGAATTACCAATGGCTTCCACGCTGAAGCTTTTTCCGTTTTCAAGGTGGACTGTTGCCCTGTCGAATAAAGGACTCCCCAACACATATTCTCCGGAAGCAGTAAACACAGGATAAAAACCAAGAGATGAAAGGATATACCATGCCGACATTTGGCCACAATCTTCGTTGCCGATAAGTCCATCGGGTTGATCATGATAAAACTCGTTCATGATATAACGGGTAAGGCGGGCAGTTTTCCACTGTTGTCCGATATAAGCATAAAGATAGGCAATGTGATGGCTGGGTTCGTTTCCATGCGCATACTGACCGATGCTGCCCGTTAAATCGATCAATACATCGGGATCATTTTCTATGGTGAGCGCAAAGAATTGATCGAGCCTGTCTACAAAAGCTTTTTCGCCTCCCAGCAATTCTGTCAAACCTTTTACGTCATGCGGTACAAGCCACAAGTACTGCCAGGAGTTTCCTTCGGAATAATCGTTCGCCCAGGGACTTTTGGATTTGATGGGGTCAAAAATAGGATTCCAACTTCCATCGGCCATTTTCCCACGGAAAAAGCCCACTTCCGGATCATAATAAAGCTTGTAGTTTTCCGATCGCTTCTGGAAATAGGCAGCCTCTTCTGTTTTTCCCATTTTTTCTGCCATCTGCGCAATGCTTCCCATACCGATTGCGTATTCAAGCGCAGTAGATACTGGACGGTTTTTCATGACATCGGAAGGAATCGCTTTCAGTTCACGATCGTAATTCAAACCACGTATATCGTTCATCGCAGAAGCTTTGAGTGCCGCAAACGACCGTTCAGGGTCGAAGCCTTTAACACCTTTCACATATGCTTCGGCAATTACCTGAAAGCTACTGATTCCTACCATTGTACCGGTTTCATATCCTCTCAGGTGCCAGATAGGCAACATACCTGTCTGGTCGAATATATCGAGCATGCTGTTCACAAAATCGGCGGTACGTTTCTGATCAATCAGTGTATATAAGGGATGTGCGGCCCGATAGGTGTCCCACAAAGAAAAGATGGTATAATTGTCGAATCCCGCTTTCTTATAAGTTTTCCAATCTGCTCCCCGGTATTCTCCGTTGTAGTCGTTAAATAAAGAGGGATGCATCATGGTATGATACAGGGCGGTATAAAAAATTCGCTTGTCGGCTTCATTTTTTGTTTCCACTTCAATCTTCGACAGTTCTTTTTCCCATTTCTCGTCGGCTTGTCGGGTTATTTCTTCAAAGTTCCACTTTGGAATTTCCGATTGGATATTCTTGAGAGCATTATTTGAACTTACAGGAGAGATTCCGACCTTCAACAATACAGTTCCCGGAGATTCTTTAAAACTAATCAAGCCTTTCAAAGATTTGCCTTTTGCTTTTTTGCCTTTGAGCGGCGTTGTGTCTTCGTAAACAGAAAAATGATTGATGGGAACAGACGATTTGATCGCAAAGAACAGTTGTTGTTTCTTTGCCCAACCTTCCGATGAACGGTATCCTTTGATGGTATATTTATCGGCTAATTCGATATAGGTTTCGACCGATTTATCATTGATTCCGTCTTTGAGATCAATGATAATGCGTGCATTTTCTCCTTCCGGAAAAGTGTATTTATGGAACCCGACACGTTCTGTGGCAGTCAGCTCGACATCAATATCATGATCATCGAGTTTTACACGGTAATACCCAGGTTGTACTGTTTCATTCTGATGAGAAAACCGGGATGCATACCCGCTGTATCGTTCGGTCTCTTTCCCTTTATCCAATTTGATCTCTCCCATATAAGGCATGAGGAGTACATCGCCCAGATCACCGATACCTGTACCACTCAGATGCAGTTGCGGAAACCCAATGATCACACTATCCTGGTAATTATAACCTGAACACCAATCCCAGCCCTTGTAAAAGTTGGAAGGACCAACCTGGACAGCGCCGTAAGGAACACTTGCACCGACAAACACATGTCCGTGTCCTCCTGAGCCAATGAATGGATCAACATAACGGGTATAGTCAGGTAGACTTGCCTGTATGGTGTACAGAAAATTGAATGTTACCAGTACATTCAGCAGAATTAATTTCTTTACATTCATATCGTGATCATGAAGTCGTTTATATTACAAATAAATACTGATACACTTAATAGAGTGATTAAAAATCCGGTTAATATGAAAATTATTGAAACATTTGTCATTCATAACCGCTTTTGTCTGCTAAAAACCTTCCTTAGGAAGTGTCAGAGCAAAAAAATCTAGAAAGTTACCTTGCGGAACATGCCTCATCTTTCGTAAATTTAAACCCCTTGGGCATCACCCCAAATTTGTCGTCTCCCACATTTTCAAATACCATGTTACAATACGATGCCTCACCTGCAGCATGGTTGAAAGAGATGCCATACCTTCCGGTACCCTTGATGTGAATATTTTTAAAGTGAATATTTTTCATCATTTTATCCTTGCCGGAATCAAGATAAATTGCATCGGATCTTGAATCATAGATATCAATATTTGAAAAATGCACATTCAACAAATCATAATGACCATAACTGGTAAGATGTATGGCCCCTGCTGTTTTTCCACTGATAATATCTCCCTTGTAACCCAAAGGACCCTCTTGGGCGCCACAATTGTAGATGGAAATGTTCTCGTAAAGATGTATACCCTCCTCGCTGAAAGGCTGACCAGGGAAGTCTGTTGTGGCCCGCAGAGCTGCTTCCATGCCATCTGTGACGAGGAGATTCAATGCTTTATGTCCGCTCCCTCCAAAAAAGCCAACGCTTGATGCTCTCCAGTTGTTCTCGGCCGTACAGTATCGGTAGGTAATGTTCTCACACATATTTTTACCACTTGACCAGGAAGCCATATCGTCGTCGCCATTGTTGCGGAAACTACAATATTCAACGACGGAATTTTTACTCCCTGTTGCTAGATTTATGCCATCGGCATACTGATTTCGAAAGCGACTCTGTTGAACGGTGAGATGATTGGACCCTGTGATCCATCCTCCACATTCAAAATGCTCTATCCACACATTTCTGATGGTAGAATTGGAGCCAAAGGAACCCATAAGCCCTTTTCCAACACCTCCATTCTGTCCATCAGGCAAAACAAAATAGCGCCGGTCATTGGCAGTGGTTATGTATAATCCATCCAACAGGGTATTATCCTGATTAGTTTGAATTCCTCTTTTTGGGTAGGACTCTGCCTTATCAGACGGAGACGCAAAATAAATTTCGGTATACCACATACCGGCGCCGATAATTTTGGTATGGGGTTTATGAATAAAAATCCTTTCGTGAACGTCGTACTTCCCAGCGGGTAAATAAATGGTTTTTCCTCCGTTGTTGGCAATAAACTGATCCAAAGGACCATCGGATAAGTGATAACTTACTTTATTCTGATCGGTAATCGATTCGAATGTAACCGGAGAGGGAACAGCTTCCAGCTCAACGAAATCGATCGTATAGGGAATTTTATTATTGTCAACCTTGACCAATTTAAATGTGGCTCCCCTGGGTATTTTTTTGTCGAGCTTAACCCGCAAATCGTCGAATCGCATGCGGGCAAATTTGTTCGCAGAAGGGAGGTTATCGGGATACGTTTGACCTGTCATTAAAGCATGTTGCCATGCCCAATAGGAATCGAGGGTGATGTTTGCAATAAATTTGTCATCGACGTACAAGGCAATTACTCCTTTTGTTCCTCCTCCATTCGCACCATCAGGAATAGAAAAACGAATGACTAATCCATCGGCAGCCTCTTCATTCTTCCACTGAATATAAGAGTATTTCTCTATCAGTTGGGTTGCCATAGAATTCGAGGCTTCGCTCTGTAATTCCGTTTGCACAGAAGTGGGCGATAGAAATAATCCGGTTGTGAAGCACTTTCCTGATTCTGCTTCATAACGCTTATAGGGTCTGTTATAATATCCCCGTTTCTGCTTGTCTTCGGGGATAGATACACTTTGTGACAACGAGCCATTGACAGGTCCGTCCATTAACAGATCATGTTCCTTTTTACTTTCCTCGTTCATCCATTCGGATACCGGATTTAATTTGACCCCCATCACCGGAAATAACTTTCTCCAGAAGGCAAACGTTTCTTCTGTGCTAAGGGTATAATCCAGTGCCGATACGATAAAGGATGTACTGCCGACATTCAGAGAAACCATGGCTGCTCCTTCGGGTTTTTTCAGTTGCTCGTAGAGAACAATCTGCGCACATTTTCGATTTTCGGGATTTTCATTGAACAGGGACCAGTCCGTTCTTGAGGCAGTCAGTATGATTTCTCCTTTCGTAATAAGATCTCCCGCAAGTCCACATTTCAGAATATGTTTATCGCCTTTGATCTCACCGAAATAGAGAGCAGGCAGATCGAAATGTTGGCCCCATGCACTTTGCATGTTGCTTTCCAACGCGGTAGCCTCTCTCTTCGTGAGTTCCATGCGTTCGGGCAACACCGTCCCGATTGCCGGGCTTATATCCTGGTTGCGAAGCATCAACAGGATGGTTACACCTTGTCTTTTTACCTCTTCGATCAGCTTCTCTTGCCCACCCTGATAGGTATGTGCATCCACAATGAGCAGGCGGGATCGTTTTCCCGAAAAGCTGACTCCTATTTTCTCTAATTGACGGTGTAACAATCCGTTTTCATCTCCTAAAAAAAGAACACTCCCATATTGATCAGCATGAGCTGCGGGCTTTTCGGTGTATTTGTATTCGGTGTACTTGTCCCAGGGCGATGGTTCTCCAGCTATTGCGGCTTTCAGGGCTTCGAACATCGGCAATGGTTTATAGAGGGGCTTTTCTGGATCGATTCCCGGATTGAATGTGGATACATAAGGGGGAATCCTCTCAAACTGATAACCTGGCTTCCCTTCTTCATACATTTTACCTGCGAAAACGCCATCTTGCAGATTCGGTAAGCGGGAATAGTCGTAGTAACCGAGACCCAGATGCTCGATCCCAAACCAACAGACCTCGGATGGCGAAAAATAAGCCAGGTAGGGACGCGCCATTTTGGTGACATTCTGGTATAAATCGACTGCCAAAGCTTCACTTCGCCCATGGTACGATGCATAAGCTTTGTCACCTGCAAAAGAATACAACTGTGCAGGCTTACCGTAGTAAGTGGCACCCGATTCGCCCACGATCAAGGGCTTGTTCAGACCTTCCGGTAAATCCTGTAGATTCAGGCCATGCCCAAAATGTTTGCTCCACACCGGAAGACGCCCGTTCATATCGCGGTCGCCATCAAGGGTAATAAAGTCGCGGGTGGAATCAATTTCTTTGGCCATAAGTGTCATGGCCACCATCTTGTCATCCCATACATCTGAAACTGATTTCTCAGGTTTGTTCAGCAGGGCAATTGCAAACATCTCATTTCCGGCGCTCCACCCGATGACGGATGGGTGGTTTCTGTCACGCAGGATCAACTGGCGAAAGTGTTCTCTTGAGCGCTGCCAGGTGATCTCTTCTTCCAGGTTAAGTCGTATGGAACTTCCAAATAACGCAGTTTCGTCAAGGACCATCAGCCCCATTTCATCAGCCAGGTCATAATAAACTCTGGGCCAAGGTTGTGCATGGGGACGGACAGCATTTCCACCAAAGTCTTTGATCATGGTGTACCATGCCCAGGCAAAACGTCGGGAGCAGACATAGGGGCCAAAAGGGTGCTGGATATCTCCAAAACACTGTATTTTGCTTCCATTCAGATGAAATTCATCCCCTACAATTTTAAATTGTCGCCATCCGAACCGGGTTGCTTTGCGGTCAACCGTTTTTTTACCACTCTTTATGTCTAACAGAAGGGTGTATAAATTGGGAGAGTCGGGTGACCAGGTGTCCAATTTGTTGTCAACGTTTGTCGACAGGTGAATCGTCTTTGTTTCGCCCGGTTTTAACTCAATCTTTTGTGCGTTTACTTTTAATGCAGACGCATGGTCCAACTCCCACGAAATTTCGGGAGCGAACAAGGGATCTTTCGATGGGTTGTTGTTGATCCATTTGCGAATATCCCCTTCTAAACTTATTCCTTGTTTTTTCTTTGAATTGTTTGTGACATGTACTTCTAAATCCAACTCGTTGCGGTCGACCCATGGTTTCACAAAAACATCGGTTATCCTTACAGCCGGCAAGCCGAACAAATAAACATCCTGCCATATTCCAATCAGATCGTCGGTGTTGGAACCGGGAGGGTAAACCGCTCCGAACTTATCATAAAGTGGATGGCGTTTGTCAAATAATTTACTGTGTCTCAGCCCCAACAAGACTTCTGCTTTTTCACCGGGTTGGACGTATCTGGTAATATCCACTTCAAAAGGCAGATAGGAATCGAAGTGGGTATAGACTTCTTTGCCATTCACATACACAACACATTCACCGGCCACTGCTTCGAAATGAAGCATGACCTGCTTCGACTCCCATTCTGTGGGTATTGTCATGCTTTTGCGTAACCAGGCCATGCGTGCATTCACCCAGTGTTTGGGATAACTGGGATAATACACCGAGCTCGGGGCATAGGGGGAACGGGTACCTTCTCCTACGTCCTGACCGCCGCCCCAGTTATTCACGTTGATGGGCGACGGAATCTTTATTTTGGTTTTTTTCCATTCTGTATCAACGGCACTGGGAAGTGTGGGAGGGACACCGCTTCCACTTTTCCAGTTGGAAGGCAAATGAACAATCTGCACATCCCAGTAGCCGTTAAGACAAATCTCGTCGCGAAAGTCTTTTTCATACCTGTTTACCAGTCCCTCAGCAGGTGAAAAATCTCTTTGAAATAAAACCTGTCCCTGGAGATGTGGATAAGAAACTAGAAAGAACAAGAATCCATATATTATTTTTGATATAGACACATCCATAGTGAAGATTTTAATTCATGCAAATGTCGTTTTTACCTTATTTATCTGGCAGTGACATCAGATCCAAGAATATCTTTCGCCCCTTCGTTATTGATCCTCACGCCAGACTTGTAGTAGTTATTCGTCACCTCAATGGATCGACCCTTTGACTGAAGCCGAATGTACACATTATCACCCACAGGATCTCCCGCAAATGGCTGTGCAAAATAGGAAGTATAAACGTGTGCACTTCCCCCTCTGACATCTACACCAGGCATTCCTGTGCGCTGAAAATTTGCTTGCTGAAAACGTACGATACCATTATTGATGATGGCACCGACAATAGGACTACCCCAAAATGCACTATTGTAAAGTATCAGTTGTGCTTCGGGATGAACTTTAGTAGTATTTACCTCATCCCCCATCAGTACATATGATCTGACAGGTTGTCCCTGAATTCGAGTATTTACCAGTTCGGAGTTAACTGCCACAATATTAGTGTTCTCATCTGCATCTTCTACAAACAAAGCAAACGTACAACCGTCGGACCCATGACCCACCATCGTCATCTCTCCCGGGTAGTTACCGGTGATCGCATCTTTTAAAAAGTGAATACCATAGACCGATCCGTATACAAAATTGTTGAAGATGGTCTGTTGTTTTACATCGGCAAATTTAAAAGCACTGCAATATGCTTGAATGAATCTGCCCAAAGCGACACGGGGATATCCCTGTCCTTCACCCGGAAGTCTTGTTCCATAATGTGGATTGAACTGGGTGTTTCGTATAAATCCACCCTCTGCTCCACCGCCTACCCAGACACCAGCTCTGGCCAGTACACCGGCAAAATAATCCACATAATGCCCACTGGTGTTGTAGGATGCGAGATCGATTCCTTTATCACCAACTGGAATTATTACATTGATAATGTACACATTCTCACCCTGTCCCTGAATAAGAAAAGGTGTTTTCCTCGGATTGTTCATATCAAAACCATCACTTGCTAAGTTCAACTGAACAACATTCATCCCGCGTATGCCTGCGTTTGCTTCAAGCTGTATGAGTGAGGCACCCTTTTCCCCTGCATCTCCGCCAGCATATTTTGTAAATATAGCTGTACCACCGCTTTGCGTATGGTGTTGTACGTCCCAGGTACCCCTTAATTCAACTCCCGAAGGAATGGTAATAGGCTTGTTTACCAAGTATCTCCCGGCAGGCATATAAAGAGTACCTCCGCCAGCAGCTTTCACCTTGTTGAGTTCGGCTTGCAGTGCTTCAGCGATATCAATTGTCGGTTCATCTCCATTAAGACCTGCAGCTTTTGGCAAATCGACCCTCAAAAATTTGTTCGATACAGGTCTGGGATGTTTGGCAATATCTGTCTTGATATTTTTTGGAATCGGGTTGAAGAGATATTTATCATCGACAATGGACTCTACATAGGGTCGTTTACCCAGTTTTTTCACCTTTAACTTACGCTGATAACCTGAATTGATCGATTTTAATGTATCCACTTCTTCTGTCAGGTAGACATGGTCGTTGGGCTTCGAAAATTCAGTTTGAGTAAGCAGCACATTCCCATTATTTATTTTGAGGGCGTAATCTTTGTAGTCTGTAAATGTGCAATTTTCAAAAGATACGACACCTCCACCACCATCACTGACGACAGAGCCATAGAAATCAACCCCATTGAATTGCACGGAAGAACTGAAATATTCGTAGAAATATACTGCTTGTCCATTCTTGTCTGCACCTAATACAGAGTTTGAAAACAGCAATCCGTAGGGATTGACATCCTGTACATAAAGGCCAACTTCGCAATTCTCAATATGTATTCCATAGAACTGAGCATTGGGAGCATTCGCAAATCCGGGCTCTCTCCCAATCCACATACCTGTCTTATATCCCGATATATTCAGATAAGAAACATATTCCCAGTCGGAACGATGCATTTGAAACCCGGTACCGTGAGCTTTTGTATAAGCAGTTACCTCCTTGAGTGAAGGCGAACCCGGTAGACCCGAATTTGCCCAATATGAAGGATTGATTTTCACATTTTCGATACGTCCAATGTCGGTACAAACATGCACCTCCAGTCCCGTATTCAATGCTGTCATGTGACTGTTCAGTACATAATGTAACTCGCTTGGTGCAGAATAAAAACCATTGTAGGCATTTACCAGCGTTACATTTTCGACCGTTGCGCTGTTACCTGTAGCCTGATACAGCGACCATGGATAAGGCTTCACATTCTTTATATTTTGTTCCGGATACCAGATTGAAAGATTGGTTACGCCGGTGCCTTCTCGCATATCGATGAATCTATCGGCTATGCTGGTATAAGTTGTATGGAGCTCATTATTTGCCTGTGGATCGTTCCACCAACTTTCTACCGTTCCATTGTGATTGGGTGAATCTTTTCCCGCATACACTTCCAGAATTGTTCCAAGCACTTTCCCCCCATTCTGTTCTGGGTTTGCCCAATCGCCTCGAAGTTGTACACCGCGGGGAAGTAACAGTACATACTCGTAATTGAAATCCTTCATCGATTCTGTCTTTCCCTCGCGAACCCTTACTTTCGATGTCGCGGTTTGGGTACTGCGAAATTCATAATTTCCCGCCGGAATATACACCACTCCACCGCCATCATGGTATGCAGCATCAATTGCAGCCTGAAATGCAGCTCTGTTGTCGAAACCAGGTTCCGCTTTCGCTCCAAACCTAGCATCAGTTACAATATAGTCTGACACCACCCAATCCTTCGTAGGATAGATTGTTGTGATGGCATGTCTCAAATCCGTCTGTGCCGGTAAACCCTGCAAGATGAAGGAGAGCAACAAGGCTGCAAAAACATATTTTCTTTTATTCATATGATTTTTATTGTAATGGTGAAACCTACAAAGCGTCATCTCGTTTGTTGCACCATTTGAATGGTACCATCTCCGTTAAAATACAATTTATCCACGCAAATGGAACGAAGGTTGCCACGTCCCGAAATATCACTGCTGTGATAGAATACATACCATTGACCCTTGTATTCAACAACCGACCCGTGGCTGGTATCGCTGCTTGTAGGTGCTAAAAATTCGCCCTTATAGGTCCAGGGACCCAATGGTTTGTTACTTGTGGCATACTTCATCCGATTGGCACCCTTTCCATTTTCGGTATGATTGTCGGAATAAGTAAGATAATAGATTCCATTTCTTTTAAAAACCCATGTAGCTTCGTGGAAGTCTTTCAGTCCTTCCATAAAAGTCAAAGGCTCTGCCAATTGAGTCATGTTATCGTGCATTTTGGCTCCGGCGCATCTTCCACCACCACCATAATAAAAGTAAGTCTGTCCATCGTCATCGACGAAGATGTTTGGATCGATCATGGCAAAGGTATCATCACCCAATCCTTCGAGCCAATGATCCAGGACGACAAAATCGGATGCAGGTTTGTCACTCACTGCAATTCCAATCTTCCAATTGTCGTTCCAGGGATCATCGCTTGGATGGGGGAAATAAAAATAATATTTTCCGTTTTTATACACGCAATCGGGTGCCCACATAAAAGTAGCACCTCCAGCAAGAGAAGGTTTTTTACCCCAGGGAACGTCTGCTGCTTCTACAATTTGACCGTGATCTGTCCAATTCACCATATCGGCTGTCGAAAAAACATGGTACTTGTCCATCATATCACAACCCCGGGGAGGATCGATATCGTGCGAAGGATACACATACAACCGTCCGTCTTCCCAGACACGGGCGGAAGGATCGGCAGTGTAAATATGGGTAATAAACGGATTGGGCCCCAGAACAACAGGACTCGCGTTCTCTTTTTGCGCTTGACAACCGGCCAATGTAAAAACTACCACAGCTGCCGATAATAAAAATCTTCTCATAACGATTTGTTTCTACTTATTTTATTTGGTTTTATTGCTCAATTTATTTTCTTATCGGGAGTGACTGACTCAAGGGAATTTCACCCCTTAACATCTTCCGTCCTTGCCCGGTAAGCCATAGATAATGATCGGTAGGTAAGCCATCTTCAATCCCCTGGAAGGAAATAGTCAGTTCGTCGGGAACACGTTTGCACCAATCTTTTTCGCCGGGCAGGTCGGTTATCCGATTCGACCCAATGCTGTAGCTACCACCCCGATAGGTCACGTAATAGGGATTTTCGGGCACATTTCCCGGTACGTCTTTTTGATTCAATACTTTGTAAAGTGCAGTACCTTCATCAATTTCATCGAACATGGCCATATACAGCATTTGTGCGCCCGATTTGATGCTATGGTACATTTGATTCCACAAAAACTGCCCTTTGTAGCGGTCATTTCTGGTGAGATGATGCGGATGCATATTCAAATCGGAGGAACCGGGAAAACAAAGCGGTGCATATTCGACCTTGTTGGTTTTACACCACTGAATATCGTATTCAATCAACTTGTGAAAATCGGGGAAATTGCCCATTCCGTATCGACCGACAAACCAAGGCATAATTATATCCACAGATTTGATCACTTCGTGAAGTTTTGGATCGGATAATGCATCGTTTCTTCTTTCACGCCAATAGGTAGGCACCCCCAGCATAATGCTGTAACCCATCTGTTTCAGTCCATTAATTAGAGACTCCACATCTGTAAGTGAGAAAGGCCGTCCATCGTTGAAACCGACTCCCCACAGTGTGATCAGAGGCTTTCCATTCTGATGAAGATAATATTTCTGTTTTGTTCGGTCTTTTAATTGATACACATTCATGATTGACTGTGCATCTGCCAGTGTCTTACCCAGTCGTTCCGGAATGAATCCACCCAAATCATACATGACACAAATGGCCCTCTGATGTGTATTTGAAGCTTCCATTGCATGCCTCAGTACCGTATCAAAATGATCTTTTCCATCGGGGTTGTCTATGACTTCCCCCACAAAACGTTGTACAAAAGCCCCATCGATACCATATTCTTTCATCCATTTGAAATGAAGTAACACGGTAGATCGATCGTAATTACTGTAGACTTGCGCTTTTTGTCCGTTGGGAAGGATAAAATTGCCGGGTGTATATTTTACCTCATATTCCCTCATATCGGGCCACATATCTATGCTATTTCTGCGCACACCCGGTGCAAACATTTCACTCTCTCGATAATGATACCATTCGGTATTTTTGTGTTTGCTATGAGAGCAGTTGCCGCCCGGTGCACAAAACCATCCTTGATATCCGGCCATGACCAGTCCACGGTAAGAATCGAAAGGTTCACCCTCTTTATGTGGAATAAAATCAGGCTTATTGAATATCTCACTCGTCACCGGAGGCGGTTCCTTCGTATCCTCCGGATCCACTATTTCTTTTTCTCTGCTGTTACAGGCAAATAGCAGTAACAGGAGGTGCAGTATCGTAAAACTGTATAGAACTTTCATGCCACGTGACGCTATTTAGTATCACCAATCGTTAACTTCTTATATTTTGAAACGAATGTCATATTCTGAATATCTGAATCTTTTTCAATTTCAAAACTAATTTTCCTCTCTTGTCCAGGGTTCAGTTCAAAATGATGCATTTCCTCCGATCGGTTATCGTTTAAAAAGAGATAGATTTTACCCGTATCCGTTATGTTCCCATTGTTTTTAACCGTCACAAACACGTATTTCTTATGGTTCACGAGATTCTCTTCCATGCCTGTGTATTCGATATCAAAATCGGCTGAATAGGAGAAGGGATACTCTATTATTCCATTCAACCCCTCCGATGTATGCCGAAAGCCTACACTATCTTTTATCCTGTCGGCGGCTTTATATGAAGGACTTTTACCACCCACAAAGATTTTGAATTCACCTGGTTCAACTACGCGATCCATTTTGTCATTCAACAAAGAGAGATCGTATGGCGACAGTTTAAATATCACTTCCTTGGTTTCCCGGGGTTCTAAAGTTATTCTTTCGAAATCTTTCAACTCCATTACCCTTGTTTTCACACTCGCATACATATCGGTTATGTAGAGTTGAACCACTTCGTCTCCTCTCAGCTCACCCGTATTAGATACCTCTACTTTCACAAGCACATTGCCATCTGATTGTAACTCAGTTTTCAAATCAGAGTAATTGAATTGGGTATAGCTCAATCCATATCCGAATGGATAAAGAGGATAATATTCCATATCAGAATATTCGTACCTGCGACCCGATGTTTTAAAATTATAATAGTTGGGTAATTGTCCCACGTGACGGGGAAAAGTCATCGGTAAACGTCCCGCAGGGTTGTAATCTCCGAAGAGGACGTCGGCTGTGGCAAGTCCACCCTCTTGTCCCGGTAGCCAGTTCACCAAGATGGCTTCACAACTTTCGGCTGCATAAGAAAGATTATAGGGCCTTCCGGCTTGTAAGACCAATATAACGGGTTTTCCTGTTTTGCAAACATCCTCTAGCATCTTTTGTTGATGTCCAGGCAAAACAAGCGTTGCCAAATCATGATTTTCACCCGATGTCTTAACCAATCCCTGTATATTCTCACTTGTAGAACAATCACCCAGTACCATGACAACAACATCCGACTTGCTGGTTACAGCCAATACTTTGTCTATGTCGTACTTTTCCTGGCTAAAGAACTCGCAACCTTTTTCATACAGAACCTTCGTGTTGGGTCCCACAGAAGCCCTGATACCCGTTAGAACCGACTTCAGCTGGCCGGGTTGCAGTTTTTGGGTGTAATCCCCCGGTTGCAGATCATCGGCACCGGGACCAATAACTGCGATGGTATTGATTGATTTTGAAAGAGGTAAAATATTATTTTTATTTTCAAGCAGCACAATAGCCTGTCGTGCAGCTTCTCGTGCTACATCTTTATGCTCGGGACTATTCCATCCTGGGTATGTCTTATCCCAATCCAACGATTTGGAGGGGTTATTCTCGAAGAGTCCATTTCTAAATATCACACGCAACATACTTCGGCAAACATTATCGAGGTTTTCCATATTCAGTTCCCCTCTTTTTGCGGCTTCGATTACATCCTTGTTATTGTATGTATCC
>ENA-UOOE01001681-UOOE01001681.1-fermentation-metagenome-genome-assembly--contig:-NODE-1681-length-18103-cov-2.742631_pt1 | contig 18103 bp, 19 predicted proteins | sample MGYA00245776_ERZ724021 | MGnify/ENA primary metagenome ERZ724021 (study PRJEB28704, sample SAMN03018321) | fermentation metagenome | biome: anthropogenic terrestrial biome; feature: soil; material... | reverse complement strand
GGTGAGCTTTCCCAAAAGAGATGGCTCCAGGTAGCATTGCACCTAGAGCATTGTTCCCGCTGCCGTGAGGAGTTGGGGGGGCTACAGCGCGTGAAAACTATAGTAGCAGGCCTACCCCAGCTGACTGCTCCAAATATTAGAACATACACCTCGCCACCGAAGAGGAGCACAGATAAATTGCTCCTTTGGTGCCTGGCAGCTGCTAGCATGGTCCTGCTTGTGATCGGCCTTAACTTCAGGCAGCCCCAGGTTCGTGAGGTATCTGGTGAATACTTGCGGATCCATCGCCAATATGAACAGCAGATTGCCCAAAATAGCCAACGGATGGGCGAGGTTTTGGAGGGAGGCAAATGAGAGGCTTACTCTTCTTCCTCTTGTGCTTATTTATAAGCCAAGGAGCCCCCGCTATGGAGCAGGAGGTAGCCAGCCCCATGTTTCAGGAGCAGGAAGCGACAATGGTGCATTGGAAGCCTTCTGATGCTCCTTGGCCCAAGTATTTGCCTCGGGGTTATCGTTTTCAGGGGGTTAGCTACATTAATACCAAACGGGGCAAGGTGACGCATCTGCGGTTTATTAAGGACGAAAAGCTTCTTTCTATTTTCACCAAGCCCACCTCTCGCCACAAGGGAAAGTGGCGGGTGAAGCGGAAGGGTGAATATAGCATAATTGAATGGCAGAAGGGGGCGAGGGAGTTCACCTTAATCGGTCGTGAAGATTCAGGTTGTCTCATCAAGATTGCAGAGTCAATAAAATAATAACGGAGGATTTATTATGAAAAAAAGGGTATTATTATTCGCTTTCCTCACAATCCTAGCTTTCACTACTACCAGCTTCGCAGCCTTCACCCTTGAGATCAAAGCAGATCCGCAAACTGCACCTAGTGCACTGTTTGCAGGGATTGTCGCTAACTATTTCGGCGTAGACACCAAGGTGGTCTTAGACGTCCGCAAACAGCTAACTCCCATTGAGGTCATCGGCTCGTTCTATTTGGCAGGGGAAGAGGGTACATACCTCAATCAGTCCCAAGGGGATTTTAAAAAAGGCCGGGGCTGGGCCAAAATGAAAAACCGTGGTCATATTCCACCAGGACAGCTGAAGAAGATGGGCAGGTATCCAACTGGCGTCTCCCATGAGCGGGTTCTGTTCATTCGGTTTATGGAGGATTGCTATCGGATTCCAGAGCGAAAGGTTGTAGTGTGGCTTGGTTATGGCATGTCCTATGATGAGCTCATTTTGTGCGCGAACTTCGCCAGGCGGGCTCAGATTTTGCCGGAGCGGGTTGTGGAGCTGAGGCGCTCAGGCAGGGATTGGGATTGGCTTTGCCGTACCTGGAAAGTATCTAAAAAGGAACTGGGCTCCCTTGCTACCCCTTATCGCTATGGGAAGAAGATTAAGGTAAAAAAGTAGTAGGAATTAAAGAAGAGCTGGCCGCGCCAGCTCTTCTTTTTAATTTGTAAGGGAGCGCAGGGGAGCGGGGATTCTACCGCCACGCTTGATGAAGATAGAGGCGGCTTTCTCTTTTACCGGCATCACCGGCGCATCGCCTAAAAGTCCTCCGAAGCTGATCATCTCGCCAGTTTTTTTGCCAATTGCCGGGATCACCCGCACAGCTGTGGTTTTATTGTTCACCATGCCGATGGCCATCTCATCGGCGATTAGGGCCGAGATAGTCTCAGCTGAAGTCTCCCCTGGAATGGCAATCATATCTAGGCCAACAGAGCAGACTGCAGTCATAGCCTCAAGCTTGGAGAGGGTTAGAACCCCCGCTTGCACTGCCTCAATCATGCCTTGATCTTCGCTTACAGGAATAAAAGCACCACTGAGTCCGCCCACAGCCGATGAGGCCATGGTACCGCCTTTTTTCACAGCATCATTGAGCAGGGCCAAAGCTGCAGTAGTGCCGTGGGTGCCGCAGATCTCCAGGCCCATAGCCTCAAGGATCTGGGCCACACTATCTCCTGCCGCAGGAGTCGGGGCCAAGGATAGATCCACAATCCCAAAGGGAATATTCATCCTCCGAGACACCTCTCTGCCCACAAGTTCTCCCATGCGGGTGATCTTGAAGGCTGCCCGCTTGATGGCTTCTGCCACCCCACCTAGGTCTTGGTCAGGGAGGGATTCCACAACAGCACGAATTACGCCAGGACCGCTGACTCCTACGTTGATCACCATTTCTGGCTCGCCTGCACCCAAGAAAGCGCCAGCCATAAAGGGATTATCTGTGGGAGCATTAGCAAAGACTACAAGTTTGGCACAAGCCTGCCCTAGAGAATTTTCAGCTGCCGCTTTGATGATTGAGCCCATTTTTGCCACTGCATCCATATTGATCCCAGCTTTAGTGGAGGCAAGGCAGATAGAGCTACAGACCCGACTTGTGGTGCTCAAAGCCTCAGGCAGAGATTCGATCAGGGCTAGATCTGCATGCGAGGCTCCCTTCTCAACCAAGGCACTGAAGCCACCGATAAAATCAATGCCGCTTTCCTGGGCAGCCTCATCTAGAGCTTGGGCTAAAAGAGGAAAGAAATCCCTATGTCCTGCGGCTAGGGCTGCTGCACCAAGATCTGCGATGGGGTTGGTGGCCACACGCCTATTGACAATGGGGATTCCCAGCTCCCGCTCTACATCCCCTGTAACCGCCACTAGCTTTCTAGCCTGGGTTGTCACATGCGTTTTAATTTGCTGAGCCATCAGCTGGGGGTCTGGGTGGATGCAAGAGCGCAGGTCAAGTCCTAAGGTGACAGTGCGAATATCTAGGAGATCGTGTTCGATCATGCGTACAGTTTCTAAAATTTCCTCGTGATGATAAAGCATAATTTACTGCCCCCTAAATTCTGTGCATAAAGCGGAAGACGTCTTCTCGCTGCACCATGATCTTGAGGTTGAGTTCTCCTTCAAGCCCTCCCATGGCTTTCTCTAGGGCTGTAAATTGTTCAGGTTCCAGTAAGTTGATTTGCATGATCATGGTAAAGAGGCCACCTGTCATCACCCGTTGGCTTAGATCGATAATATTGCCCTTGTGGTCAGCGAGAATGCTACTGACTCGGGCCACGATCCCAACCTGATCTTGGCCCACTACTGTAATCACTAAATTCATAATCTCACCTCTGTTTTTCCTCCATTATAACAAAAAAATGCGATTTGGGAAGAGTAAATCTAAGATTGGGCAGGATTTTGCACACTTTTGGGGAATATAATATGGGATAAAACGGGAAAAAAGAAGGTGGGAAGAAAATGGTAATTACCCCCGAGAAAACAAAACAACTGGCACAATTAGCACGTCTCGCTCTTTTTGGGGATGAGGCAGCAGAATTCGCAGAACAGCTTTCTGGAATTCTCACATACACTCAGCAGATTCAGTCTCTCGATACAGAGGGCACCGAGCCTATGATTTATCCGCGAGCCACAAAAACCATAATGCGCGATGATGTAGTGGTGCCATCCCTCTCGCAAGAGCAGGCTCTGGCTAACGCACCCCAGATGCAAGATGGCATGTTTCGGGTGCCAAGAATCATCGAAGAGGAATAGGAGGGCACAACTAGTGGAGTTATATCAAAAAACCGCCCATGAATTAAGCGGGCTCTTGGCGAAAAAAGAGATTAGCGCCCGGGAGCTAACAGAAAATGTTTTGGCCCAGATTCAGAAAAAAGACAGTGAACTGGGCGCTTTCATTACAGTGACTGGCGAGAGAGCCCTGGAAACTGCCCAGAAGGTAGACGAGCTGAGAGCCAAGGGAGAGAAACTAGGGGCCTTAGCTGGGATCCCCCTGGCAGTGAAGGATAACATCTGTACAGAGGGTATTCTTACAACCTGCGCTTCGAAAATGTTGGCAGACTTTATCCCTCCCTATAGTGCAACTGTGATGGAGAAGTTATCCTTGCTACCCATGGTAGGGAAGGCCAACTTAGATGAGTTCGCTATGGGATCATCCACCCAAAGCAGCGCCTTCCATCCCACGCGCAACCCCCACGACCCAAAGAGGGTTCCCGGGGGCTCCAGTGGTGGGCCTGCAGCTGCAGTGGCTAGCGGGGAGGCTATCATGGCTTTGGGTACAGATACAGGCGGCTCCATCCGGCAGCCTGCAGCCTTCTGTGGTGTGGTGGGGCTTAAACCCACCTACGGTAGGGTCTCGCGCTTTGGCGCTGTGGCCTTTGCCTCCTCACTAGATCAAGTGGGTCCCATCGCCCGGGATGTTGAGGATGCAGCATTGCTACTGGAGGCAATCGCAGGCCCAGACGCATTAGATGGAACAGTTTCGTCTAAGGCAGTGCCCGATTTCCGTGCCTCTCTCAAACGTGGGGTGCGGGGGATGAAGATTGGGCTACCCAAAGAATACCTGGCTCTAGAGCTTGCCCCGGCACTGCGGGAGAAGCTCGCCGAGGCCCAGAGGTATCTGGAAGCCCAGGGAGCCAAGTGCCTGGAGGTATCGCTACCCCGAAGCCAGTATGCTGCCGCAGTGTATCATTTAATTGCCTCAGCAGAGGCAAGTTCAAATCTTGCTCGCTTCGATGGTGTGCGCTATGGTCATCGGGCAGAGAATTGCCCAGATACCCTCACCATGTATCTGCAAAGCCGCAGTGAGGGTTTTGGGCCTGAGGTGAAGCTGCGGATTATGCTAGGCACCTACGCTTTGAGTGCAGATGCATACGCGGACTTCTATCAGAAAGCCCAAAAGGTAAGAAGGCTCATCGCAGATGATTTTGCCCATAGCTTCAGCCAGTGCGATTGCCTACTTTTGCCAACTACAAGTGATCTACCTCCCTTGCTGGGACAGGAGCTGGAGCCACGAGAATCATATACCGCAGATCTATGCACTGTCTCTGCTAATTTAGCTGGGCTCCCTGCTCTCTCGCTCCCCTCTGGGATGAGTGAGGAGGGGTTGCCAGTGGGCTTGCAGCTTGTTGGCAATCATTTCCAAGAGGAGACGCTCCTGAAGGTTGCTTGGACATTGGAGCAATGTTTTGGACAGGTGGAGGTGAAATAAATGGAATACGAGATCGTAATTGGCCTTGAGGTGCATGTGGAGCTTAAAACCAAGTCTAAGATCTTTTGCAGCTGCTCCACAGCCTTTGGCTCTGAACCCAACTCCCAGGTCTGTCCATTTTGTCTCGGGATGCCTGGGGCATTGCCTGTTTTGAATCAAAAAGTGGTGGAATTTGCCACCCGAGCCTCCTTAGCTCTGGGGTGCACAATTCATACCAGCAGCATTTTCCATCGTAAAAACTATTTTTATCCTGATTTGCCAGCAGCCTACCAGATTTCCCAGTTCGATCAGCCCTTGGCAACAGAGGGTAAGATTGCACTTACAGATGGAAATATTATTGGCGTCACCCGGGTGCATATGGAGGCGGAAGCAGGAAAATCCACGCACCAGGGAGATAATATTCTCGCGGCAGAGTTTTCCTTGGAGGATTTCAACCGCTCTGGGATTGGTTTAATTGAGATCGTCTCCGAACCAGACATTAGATCCCCTCAGGAGGCCAAGGAGTATTTAGAAAGGCTGAAAGCCATTTTAGAGTATACTGAGGTCTCTGACTGCAAGATGGAGGAGGGGTCCCTGCGCTGTGATGCCAACATTTCCCTGCGACCTATGGGGAGCAGTAAATTAGGCACCAAAGCAGAGTTGAAAAACCTCAATTCCTTCCGGGCAGTGGAGCGAGCCTTGGAATATGAAGTGGAAAGGCAGACCCAATTGCTCGATAGAGGAGAGAGGGTTGTCCAGGAGACCAGAAACTGGGATGAGGCCAAGGGAATTACCTCCTCTATGCGCAGCAAGGAGGAGGCCCATGACTACCGCTACTTCCCAGAGCCGGATCTACTGCCCCTGGAGCTGGAGCGCTCCTGGATCGAGGAGATCCGCATCACACTCCCAGAACTTCCCCATGCTCGGGCAGCGCGTTTCGAGCAGGAGTATGGGCTGCCCCAGTACGATGCGGAGCTACTGGTAGGCTCAAAGGCTTTAGCTAACTTCTACGAGGAGACAGTGGCTCTCTTCTCTGAGCCCAAAGAGGTGGCCAACTGGGTGATGGTGGAGGTGCTCAGGCTACTGCGTAGCTCAGAGCAGGAGATCCAGCAAAGCAAGCTTACTGCCAAAGGTTTGGCAGGGCTTCTGAAGCTTGTTCAAGACGGCACTATCAGCGGCAGTGTGGGGAAAACTGTGCTGGAGGAGATGTTCAAGACAGGTCAAGAGGCTGGAGAGATTGTAGAAAAAAAGGGTTTGTCGCAGATCAGCGACCAAGGAAAGTTAGAGGAGATTATTGCCCAGGTTTTGGCGGCTAACCCTAAATCCGTTACCGACTTTAAAGCAGGCAAGGGCAAGGCCATGGGCTTTTTAGTGGGACAGGTGATGAAACAGACTCGTGGCATGGCCAACCCCCAACTTACCAACAAACTCCTAGGGGAGTTTTTGAAAAAGCAATAAAGGAGAGGACGAGCATTGGCATATCGGATTACTTTAATTCCCGGAGATGGGATTGGACCTGAGCTTGTTGAGGCTGGACGCAGGGTGCTGGAGGCAACAGGCGTCGCCTTTGATTGGGATCTGCAGGATGCAGGTACCGACATTATGGAAAAAGAGGGTACACCCCTCCCAGAGCGGGTGATTGATTCCATCCGCGAAAACAAGGTAGCATTGAAGGGGCCCATTACCACCCCGATCGGTACAGGCTTTCGTAGTGTGAACGTGGCACTTCGCCACGAACTGGACCTCTATTCATGCCTGAGGCCTTGCAAATCATATCAGGGTGTGCGCTCTCACTATGAGAATATCGATTTGGTTGTGGTGCGGGAGAATACAGAAGACCTCTATGCAGGGGTAGAATTTGATTCCAACTCACCTGAGACCCGTGAGATAATCGCTAAAAGTGGCGGTAAAATTAATCCTGAGGCTGCCATCTCCATCAAGCCTATTTCGCCAGCGAATAGCCGCAGGATTGCCAAGTATGCTTTCGATTATGCTGTGGCCAATAACAGAAGAAAAGTTACAGCTGTAGCTAAGGCCAATATCATGAAGTTTACAGATGGGCTTTTCTTCCGCGTTGCCAGGGAGGTGGCCCAGGAGTATCCGGGGATTGAGTATGACGAGCGCTTAGTAGATAATATGTGCATGCAGCTGGTGCAAAAACCAGAAAACTACGATGTGCTGCTGCTTCCCAATCTTTATGGAGATATTGTCTCCGATGTCTGCGCAGGATTGGTTGGGGGACTGGGACTTGCTCCTGGTGCTAATATTGGCGAGGATGTAGCCTTATTTGAGCCCACCCACGGTTCCGCACCCAAATATAAGGGTCTCAATCGTGCTAACCCCACAGCTTTTATCCTCTCTGGGGTGATGATGCTGCGGCACCTAGGTGAGAATGAGGCTGCAGATAAGGTTGAAACTGCTATCGCCAACGTGATTGCCGAGGGGAAGAACGTGACCTACGATCTGAAGGCGGATCGGAATGATCCAACTGCTGTGGGCACAAAAGAAATGGCAGATGCGATTATTGCAGAAATGAAATAAAACCTGGATGGCCCCGGGGTTCCTGGGGCCACCCAGGTTTCCTGATTGGTGGGCAGTTAGAAGGAATAGCCGATTGTATATCCCAAAAACGAGTGAACTTCTGTGGGGGAGTCCCCGCCGAGGGGTTGATCAAGTCGTGCACCAACGAAAACCTCTTGGGTGAAGCCTGCTGCCAGCACCCATTTGAAACCTCCTAAAAGTGAGGGGTGAAGCTGCATCTTCTCGTTAGTATGACTTAGCTTGAGTTTTCCTCCATACCAGGGGCCTGAAAAGCTATCAAATGTGTATCTGCGCAGACTAGCGCCTACAGCCCAATAGATAGGTTTTCCCAAATCATTGTCCCAGTTGAGTGCTCCATCTACCAGTACCGAGCCAAAAGGGGATGTTTGCCCTTCCACCTGAAGGTTTATTCTACCGGCAATAAACCCCCATGGTTCAACTTGAAATGTGCGGGAGAGGGCACTTGTTGAGGGGATAACTACAAACAGAAAACTTAGCAGCAGAAAGGTGCATAAGACTTTTTTCAAAGCATATTCCTCCTTGTAATGGATGTTGTAGTAATATATTCTGCTTGGGCTACTGGTTTCCTCCTAAACGATCTAGGGATTATTATTTTCCCTATCGTCTGAATATACCCTTTTCCAGCTAAAAATATCCTCCATTTGGAAAATAAGTTTAGGGAGATGCCTTGCGAAGAGCGTAAACGTACATTATACTAGAAGCAAGGGGGAGGATATCTTTGAAAATTACAAGGGAAATACCGTGTGTGCTTTTGGGAAGTTTCCTTTCTGCTTTTATGATCAATAGTGTTTTAATACCTAATCATTTTTTGGCAGGGGGGATCTCGGGTCTTTCCATCCTGCTGCATTATACTACTAGTTTGCCTGTAGGTATGTTTGTATTCGTGCTTAATATCCCTTTGTTCGTTTTGGGGAAGCGCTATTTTCCATGGGCTTTTATCTATCGGAGTCTTTTGGGAATGCTCTCTTTTTCAGGAGCGCTTTTCCTTACAAGGGGTCTATATAGCTTCCAGAGTACTGATCTGTTCCTGGTAGCCACGTTAGGGGGAGTAGGCTGCGGGATTGGATATGGTTTAATATATTCCAATCGTGCCACAGTGGGAGGCACGGATATCGTTAGCATGATTCTTTGCCGTAGGTTTTCTTTGGGTTTAGGAACCATTAATTTTGCCGTGAATTTAGTTATTATTTCAGCATCGTTGTTTGTTTTTCCGCTGCGGCTTGTTGCTTACACGCTCTTTTCCATGTACGTCACGAGCCTGGTGGTAGATCGGATGCAGATAGGCTTGAATGAAAGTAAAACAGTGTTTATTATCAGCAGCAAACATGAGCTCTTGGCACCTGCTATTATCAAGAGCTTGCACCGAGGTGTCACTTTGCTTGAGGGTCAAGGAGGATATACCCATGATGATAAAAGGGTAATCCTCACCACAGTCAGTCTTTTGCAGCTGGCAAAGCTAAAAGAATTGATTCAAAAGGCAGACCCCAAGGCCTTTGTGATCGTTTCCGGCACTAGCGAAGTGCTAGGTAGAGGGTTTAAGACTATTCAAGATGAAATTTTCGATCTTGCTTGAGGAGATTAGAGAATATGAAAAAAGATAATTTACTTCACCTAGTTATGTTGTTTCACAAATTTATAAAAGTGTCCCTGTTCGATTCACTAACCTCAGATGGGGAGGAAATAACAAGTTCGCAGCTTGTTTGTTTGCGTTATCTCTATCTTAATCCCCATTCCACTGCAGGAGATCTGGCAAGGGGGCTCAGCGTGAGCTGTGGCGCCTGTACCAGGACCATGGATCGCTTGGAACAGAAGGGGTTGGCAGTGAGAATGACAAACCCCAAAGACAGGCGGGTTCAGCAGATGTCCCTGACCCCAAAAGGTAAGCAGCATGTTGAGGATGCTTCAAAGCAGCTTTATGCTAGATTTCAAAAGATGATAAAGAAACTCAACCACGAGGAGCGAACTACCTTGGAGGGTATTCTTTGCATCTTTTTAAACAAGGGGCTAGATAATGATGAGATCGCAGAGGAAGTTTGCCTTTGCTGCGGCATCCTACATATGGTTGATTGCCCTGCCAACTCCAGCAGCCAAAAGAGACTGGAAATGGAAGGGTAAGAAAATAGAGGGCTAAGTACCCAAAATTGAGGAGAGGTTTCGTCTGGGGGTTCAAAATCGTCTTTGAGAAATCCCCAAAAGGATTAGTGCACCTGGGCTCGGGCCCAGGTGCAGGTAATCGAAGCAGGGAATTAAAAGGATTATTTGGGGCCTGAATTATTAATAAAGATGCTTTTTACAGGAGGCATCTTTTTTATTTTCCCCAATTTCGATCCAGCAGCCCCGGGTATGGGCAAGCTGTGCTGCTGCCAAGACCTCTTGCACATGAAGCCCGTCTAGAAAGGAGGCACCCTGACTTTGATAGGTATCATCCCAGAGACTTTGCAAAAAATCGAATTGGCTTGCCAGGTGAAAACGCAGCCAGCCAATTGGAGCCTTAGGAGAGGGAAACACAGAGGGCTCCGGATACCGGGAGCAGGTGGCAATCTTCTTAAAACCACTGTTTCCTCCCAGAGGCTCCTCGCCTCCACTTCCCTCATGAAACCAGAGCCAATTGGGCTCCATGAGATTGAATTTCAGGGCACCATCTGTGCCATAGATCTCAAAGCGCAGTTCGTCCTCACTACCAGTTGCCAGTCGAGATGCCTCAATTATGCCCTCAGCCCCCAACTTCAGCTTCACCATCAGCAGCGCCACATCATCCACATCCACCTGTGAAAGCTGTCCATCACCCTGGGGTCTCTCCTTAATGTATGTGGGCAGTGAGGCAAAAACAGCCTTATAATCACCCAAAAGAAATCTCACCAGATCAATTAGATGGGAGCCAAGGTCGAAGAGGGCCCCGCCACCACTTTTGGCTTTCTCAAGGCGCCAAGAGAGGGGACGGCTGGGATCTAAATAGCCCGAATGCAGATATTGGGCGCGAAAATGAATAACACGCCCCAAAGCCCCCTGTTCGATTAATTCCTTGGCCCGCAATACTGCTGGCACAAAGCGGTATTGGAATGCAAGTTGTCCTCTAAGTCCCCTCTCTACTGCCAAAGCTACAAGCTCTTTTGCCTCCTCCTCGTTCATAGCAAGTGGTTTTTCCGTATAGACATGCTTACCCGCGAGCAGTGCTGCCCGAATGATTGGGTAATGGAGGAAGTTAGGCGCACAACAATCTATTAGATCAAGCTCGCTGTGGGCAACAAGCTCGCGGTAGTCGCATGTAGAGTACGGCGCCCGGCATAAAGCTTGCGCTCGCTTGCAGGATTCTTTAGATGCTGCAGCTACTCCTAAAACCTCCACTTGAGGTGAGGGGGAGTAGAAGTAGGGCAGGGCGTCGTAGCAGAACAGATGCACACGTCCAATGCTGCCGGGGCCAATTAGGCCTATCCCTAATGGTTTCTTAATTGCTACCACCTCTAAATTATAATTTAATTATACACGTCTACAGGGCAATGACTGTGATCCAGATCACTGAATTTAGAGTTGATCGAGGCGAAAATAAGATCAGTAAATCATCTGCGAGGAATCAACCTAGCCCACTTAATAACATTTGATAGTAAGACGAGTGGAATTCCTGCAAAAAAGGCATTGCTCTCCAATCAAAGCGTTAACTTCAGAAGAAGCCCGCAGGAGAACTAATGCCCTATCAACATATTTTAGCATAGAAAAAGGATTAGCTCAACCATCGGGCTAGAATTCCAGCAGGTGTTATCGGTATCTAGAGTTTTCTACCGCCCCGCCTAGGTAGGGGCCCGTGGGAAGCTTGGGATTAACTATAATATAACAAGGAGGTAGTAGATTATGAAACGGAAACTTTTTATTTTAGGTTTGGTTTTAATGTTTGCCTGTTCTACATTTGCCCTGGCCGAGGAGCTTCCACAACCAACAGAGGACCCAGTCTTAGTTGAGGAGCCGGCAGATACCCCAGATCTGCCTGCAGAAGATGCGGAACCCCAAGAGGAGCCTGTGGAAATTCCCACAGAAGATCCAGTTGAGGAACCGGCTGAGGAGCCAATAGAAGAGCCGGTATCACTAGATAAGCTGTTGGCGGATTTAGCAGAGCAAGGGTTAGACGAGGCTGCCCTCTCGCAGGTTGAAGCTGCACTGCTCCAGTTTGATCTAGAGGACAAGCTAGGAGAGAAAACAGCTGTACTGAAAGAGATAATTGTAGAGACTGCCGGAAGTGGTGCCAAACCACAGGAACTTGCCAAACTAACTTTGGCTGCAGCTGAAAATCTTGCTCGGGGAGTGGACCCAGATGCTTTGCTTGTAGCAATTCAGACAGGTGCTGAGGTGAAGGTGAGCTTTTCCTTTTTAGCTCAGGTTATGGGTCAGCTACCTTTTAGAGGGAGAAATCGAGGCGGAAGGAGACCTTTCAAGCGAATTTCTCCTCACAGCAGATGGAGTGCTCCAGGGAACTATAGCCGGCAACAAGATGGAGCAGGCCTTTGAAAAACTTTGGGAGCTCGATCCCCTGGAAGCTGAAGATGTACTTGCTCAAGTGGAATCAATTGCAGGGCAGGTAGGCGGAAAAATTAATAAGCCAACTTTCGCAAGACTCGTGGATGCACTCAGCGCAGGAGAAGATCCTACCTTGGTTGGAGAGGAAATCCGCAAAGAATTGGAGCAAAATGGCGGCAAAATCTCCCAGCTGGGAAAAGAGAAGAATCAGGGAAAAGGAGAAAAGAAGGTCTGGGAAGAAATCAAAGAACGGATCGAGGAAAAAAAGAATACCCCCAACGAAAAGCAAAAAGACAAAGTTCGTGAGGAACTACGCGAAGAGCTCCAGGAGCGTTTAGAAGAGAAGTTGGGTCAGGGTTTTCAAAAAGAAAAAGGCAATAAGCCTGAAGGCGACCCAATTGATGCTCCCCAAAAGGGGCAAGGAAAAGGTAAATAGTCAACAAAGAGGGTTCCGCAAAAGGAACCCTCTTTTTAATATGGGGGGACAGGAGAATGCGTCTTGCCATGGAATTCAAGCAGCTAGATTCTATTTGCCTGAAAGCTTTGCCCTTCGGTTTTATGCTTAAAACTTGCAGCAAAGAGAACATGCTGGAGGTCATCCCTTTTCTCCGCAGAAATTTTCCTGGAGACTGGCAAGGGGAAATTGAAAAGTATTGTTCCGGCGTGGGGAAACAGGAGCTGTTTTCCCTCTATTCGGCAAACATGCCTGTAGCTTCTGCTTTAGCTCAAACAACAGCCGCGAAAATCGGTATCTTAAGCATGGTGGCAGTAGATCCTAACTATCGGCAAAGGGGCCTGGGGAAGGCTGTAGTTAGTGCTGCTTTAGATTTTTTCAGAAGAGCAGGCCAGGATAGAGTAGTACTTGTGACAGATTCTGGGCGCATCGGGGCGATTGGTTTTTATCTAAAGCTTGGCTTTCGTCCTCTGATTTTGGATCAGGAGCAAGCCAAGTTCTGGGGAGGGGTATTGAAAAAGGTCAAATTTAGTTGGAGTGAAGAAGGTAGTGTTTTTGCTGCCAAGGCAGGAATGGAATGAAAGATAGCGAATTAATGCAGTAAGGAAGGTAATGGAAATGAAAAATATTGCTTACTTACTGCTTATTTTTTTATTTTTGCCTACGGTATGCATGGCATATGAACAGGTGGAGATCCTGGCTGTGGAAGGCGTGGCCCAGTATCGCCTAGGTGACCTTTGGCAAGAGCTAGCCTCAGGTGCCAAAATCCCCCAGGGAGCGCAGATACGTACATTTGACGACTCCATGGTTCTTGTAGCTATCCCCGGAGGGCACCAGGTTCTCTTGGGCTCAAATGTAGATTTGGTCTTGTCCAACATAGCGCCAGAAGATGTGAAGCTGTGCCTTTCATTAGGGAAGGTGTGGTCTCGGGTGCGTAAAAAGTTAGAGGGGCTCCTTAAATTTGAGATCGAAACACCATCCGCTGTAGCAGGAGTACGGGGGACTCAGTTTTCCGTTGAAGTCTTGGCAACGGGCTATACTCATGTTTCTGTTTGGGAAGGCAGGGTTTGGGTAGGGGACCGCCACCGGGAACTAGAACTGTATGAGAGACAGACAGCAAGTGCAGACTCCTTGAAAGGCCTCTCTAAACCTAGACCCATGGACGATCAGGAACAGAAGGAATGGGAGAAGTTCTTAGATTATTTTATCCAGGGCAAAGGGCAGGATAAAATTCCTCCAGGGTTGGAAAAAAAGAGAATAAACGAAAAGTGGAAACAGTGGTGGGAAGAGCACCCAAAGGGAAGACTTTGGAGTGAGGAGAGCTTTCCCTTTGGCTTTATAAAAAGGAATGAAAAGTCTCATAATTTTCCAGAGGACAAGTCGAATTTTGAGGAGAAACTTCCCTTTGCTCCCCCTGGTTTGGTAAAAAAGGGAAAAGAATTACTTGCGGATCTCCCCCCAAAAAAGAAGGATATGGAGTAGGGCTGGATGAAAGCTAGAGACAGAATTTGGGTGGGGATAAGCTGGGGGATAGTTTTAGCGATGCTTTGGACAGGGGGGCTCACCAGCCCCCTTGATCTGAGATGGCAGGATTATGCTCTGAATTTTCACAGGTTAATTTCCAAAGCCCAACCACAGCCTCTAGCTGTGGTTGAAATTGATCAAAAGAGCCTTCAGGAGCTAGGGCAGTGGCCTTGGCCACGCTCACAGATGGGTCGACTAATCTCCTCTCTCTCGCGCTTGGGTGCTAAAACAATAGCGGTGGATGTCCTATGGCAGGAACCAGGAGAGAACGCAGAGGATAGAGCATTGGAGAGGGCCATAGAGAAAGCAGGCAACGTGATTATTGCCTACGACCTCTCTGCCACCCGCACTGTGACCTTCAAGTCCACAAGCTATCATATCTCTCGCGTAAATCGCAGTTGGCCTGCACTGGAGGGGGCAGCTGCCGGTGAGGGGCAGATCAATATCTGGCCCGATCTTGACGGGATGGTTCGCAGGCTTCCCTTAAATCTCCAAGGACACAAATCATTGGGGCTGGCAGCGGTCACAAACTTTCTAGGATCAGAGCCGACAATGCCAGGGCAGCTTCCCCTGCGCCTGAGGAGAGGCGGCTATGAATGTTATAGTGCAGCGGATATTCTCCAAGGCAAAGTACCTGCAGCGAAACTCAGAGGAAAGCTGGTTTTTGTGGGAGTGACTGCCCAGGGTCTGGATCGGCATCCTGTGGGTCTGAGGTGGGAAGGGGCTATAGCTGGTGTCTACCTCCAGGCAGAAGGGGCTCGGATGATTCTGGCGAGGGATTTGTTGAAGTTTCCAGACAAATTTTTTGGCTTTCTCTTGATTTTAGGTCTTACAATTTGCTTCTCTCACTTCTTTACAGGATCCAAATCTGTTTTCCTCTACTTTTTCACTTTTTTTATCCTTACCAATTCAGTGGCTTTCGGAGCCTTGCATTTTTGGAACTTTATGCTGCCAGCAGGTACACTAAATATGGCTTTAGCTGGGAATTTGTTGTTAGGCTTGGTGCAAAATATTATTTATGAAAAAAATGCCCGCACCAAGCTAAGGGATAGCTTCAGTCGCTATCTTAGCCCTCAGCTGGCGCACGAGGTGGCAGAGCATCCCGAGCAGCTAGCTTTAGGCGGGAAAAGGCAGCTGATAGCTGTTCTGTTTGCGGATCTGAGGGGATTTACAGCTTGGTCTCAAAAGAATCAGCCCCAAGAGGTTATAGGCGTGCTCAATCGGTATTTATCGATTTTCGCCGATACAATTCTCTCCTGCCAAGGAATGGTGGATAAGTTTCCTGGAGATGGAGTGCTTGGGCTTTTTGGAGCTCCTGTGCCACTTGAGAATCCAGCCCAGTTGGCTGTAGAGGCTGCCATTGGGATTCAACGCCATGTGGCCGCGCTGCAGGCGGAACTCGCAGCTGAGGGGAGAGAAGCTCTTTCTGTTGGCATTTCTATAGCCCTAGGTGAGGCCACAGTGGGCTTTGTGGGCTCAGAGCAACGTTTGGAATACACAGCAGTAGGCAGTGTTGTGAATTTAGCTGCAAGGCTAGAGCAACTAGCCGAAGGTGGTGAGATAATTTGCGATCGAAATACAGCCACAGCCACAAAGAGGAGCAGCCAGAGGCTGGGTCCCAGAAAACTGGCAGGGTTTTCCGGAGCCCAAGAGCTCTACAGGATCCTCTACAGCTAGTTCAAAGCAGTCCCCTTTTTTCGCAATTGCCCCCGGAAGAGCAACAAGCTATTGCAGCTGAGGTTTATCCACGTCCTTTTCAGAAGGGCGAACCCATATTCTGGGCAGGTGAGAGGGGAGATTTTCTTTATTTGGTCCAGTCGGGTCTGGTGAAAATATTTACCATCAGTCGCGATGGTAAGGAAAAGGCTCTAGCAATCTTGGGCAGTGGTGATTGCTTTGGGGAAATGGCCCTTTTGGATGAAGAACCTCGCTCTGCCAATGCAGCAGCGATTTCAGATACGATGATCTGGACTTTGGGTAGACGGGAATTTTTAGAGCTTTTGCGCACCAGCCATGACTTGGTTCTTAAATTATTTCGAATTTTATCCTCACGCCTGCGGGAGACCAACAAAATGGTTGAAGCCTTAATCTATAGTGATTCTAGGCAGAGGCTAGTGCAGATTTTACTGGAGCTGGTGCAATATAATCAGACTCGCGAGGTAAAGATCAATCAGACGGAACTGGCGGCTTTGGCTGGCCTGGCCCGAGAGACCACAAGCAGGCTCCTCAAACAGTTAGAGGAAGAGGGGATAATCGTAAGACGGGGCAAAACGATCTTGCTGCTTGAGAATGATCTCTGCCAGATCATGGAGAACTGAAAGAAACGGAAGGGAAAAGGGCTACAAGCATCGTATTATAACAGAGATAGGCCTGTTGGAGGAAAGTATGTTTAGCCTCCCAACTGTGTTTTACCCCAAAAGCGTACCTTTAGAGTATGCCTTTAGCCATCTTAGCTCTCGTTATTGTTATCAGTGCCAGAGGAGCTGGCAAATTGAGCAAATCGTTTTTTCAACTCCGCCTCCGGCAGAGCCTCTGGCCAAAGGTCCATGGGTCTGCCAGCTCTGAGGCTGCTGGCAAGATTTGAGTAGACTGTAGGATTTTCAGAGCTTAACCGATGAATTAGCTCTTTTATCTCACCACGTTTACTAGCCTCGGCATGGGGACAGGGGTTTTCAAGGGGCTCTATGATGAGAGCTTCGGTGACTTTGCGCACGTGGTGTTCGCGCAGGTAGATGAGGGGCCGGATGATTGTGAGCCCGGATTGGTCCCAGATAGTATTTGGGGCCAAGGTCTTTATCTGACCCGAATACAGCAGGCTCATTAAGAGAGTTTCCACAGCATCATCATTGTGATGGGCCAGAGCAATTTTTGTGAATCCCTCCTGTAGGGCAAATTTTTTCAGTGCACCTCTGCGGAAGTAGGCACAGCGAGAACAGGGGTTTTGGCGGTTGGGCTTTGCAATGAGCTCGCCGATTTTGGTTGGCACTATAAACAGGGGCAGCCCCAGCTTCTCCAGATACTCCCTGTGGGATGCGATCTCAAGGCAAAATCCCAGATCAATATGGACACATGCAAGCTGGATGGGAAATTGCAAGTCCTTTTGGATTTGTGAGAGGGCAAGAGCTAGAAAAAGGCTGTCTTTACCTCCTGAATAGCCGATTAACACTTTGTCTCCTGGCTCGAGGAGAGAGAACTCAGCTAAAGCCCGCCAGATTTTTTTGAGAATAGGTTTATCCAGTGTGTTCATAATCGATTCCTCCCCAAATGTTGAACAGTATGATTTTAACATAAAAGAACGATCCGTTGCAATGAGAGGAGACAATAGTTTTGAAAAGAGAGGACCTGGCGCGTAATTTATGGAGATGGGGTTGGTATATTAGCTTTGCCCTGCTTGCATTGGGGGGCAGCGGGCTTGGTTTGCTGATACTTTGGGTTTCAGCTCTGCTGGGTGGGCATAAGTTGCGCTTCCCAGAGGGAATAAGGCCAATTATGTTATTTCTAGGGGTTTGGATGACCTTGAGCAGTTTCTTTGCTAAAGCGCCACTTGTGGCATTGTCTGCAAGTTTGGGCTCGTGGTTGATGATCCTCACGGCCTTTTCTGTGGATGAGGAGACCCCAGCGTTCGGCGAGCTATTGCAGTTTTGTTTTTATGGCTGTATTGCAGCAGCACTAGTTGCCTATTCTGCGCCCCTGCGGGGCTTGCCTCGAGCTGCTGGCTTTGTGGGCGTAAATGGTTTTGGCACAACAATTTTTTTAGGCACGGCCCTAGGGCTTACCTACCTAAACTCGAAACCTGAGTACAGATCCTGGCAGTGGCCTTTTTTGCTTTTGATGGGCCTGGCAGAACTCTTTACTTTCTCCCGCGGTGGATGGTTGGGATTCCTTACTGTGTGCGGAGTTTTTTATTTGCGCGAGCGCAGGGCAATCGCAGCTATTTTGGTGCTACTTGTCCTTTTCGGGGCTCTAGCCATGCAGTGGCCATCCTTGGCCCAGCGGGGGAAAAGTATAGTTAGCTTAGCTGCGAATCAAGATCGAGTCAGGATCTACAAGCGCACTTTGACGATGATAAAAAGGTATCCCCTCTTTGGTGTGGGGGC
>ENA-UOOE01001680-UOOE01001680.1-fermentation-metagenome-genome-assembly--contig:-NODE-1680-length-18121-cov-3.861397_pt1 | contig 18121 bp, 15 predicted proteins | sample MGYA00245776_ERZ724021 | MGnify/ENA primary metagenome ERZ724021 (study PRJEB28704, sample SAMN03018321) | fermentation metagenome | biome: anthropogenic terrestrial biome; feature: soil; material... | reverse complement strand
CCCCGGCACGCGGTTTAGGAAACCGCTGCTCTATCCTACTGAGCTACGAGCGCATGTATGTTTAATTTAATTCTACACTAGTGTCAACATAAATAGTTTATTACAATTCATATTTATTGTCAACAGGCTTACAATATCTTCTATTAGTTATACTAAATTATGTTAAATCTTTTAAAAGTTCAATGTTAAATGGAGATTTTTAACAGTTAATATGTTAGAATATATTTAGAAAACTTTTTATATTTGAGGTGATACCATGAAAGATATACATATTACAGAGACAGTATTGCGAGACGCAAATCAATCTTTAATAGCTACAAGACTATCCTTTGATGAATTTGCACCTATTCTTCATAAATTAGACGAAGCCCATTATTATTCTTTAGAGTGCTGGGGAGGGGCTACCTTTGATTCCTGCATAAGATACTTAAATGAAGATCCATGGGATAGACTTAAAAAAATTAAATCAGTAGTTAAAAAAACTCCTTTACAAATGCTTTTGAGAGGACAAAATATATTAGGTTATAAACACTATCCTGATGATGTGGTAAGAGAATTTATAAAAATGGCTGTTTATTACGGAATTGATATAATAAGAATATTCGACGCTTTAAATGATTTTAGAAATATTGAAGTTGCCATAGATGAAACAAAAAAACAAGGAGCACATGCCCAAGGAACTATTGTATATACTGTAAGCCCTATTCATAAGGTAGAAAATTATATAAATTTGTCAAAAAAATTAGAAAATATGGGGGCAGACTCTATATGTATAAAGGACATGGCGGGCCTAATAATGCCGGATATAGCATATAGCTTAATAAAAAGTCTTAAGGAAACAGTGAAAATACCAATATATCTTCATTCCCATAGCACAAATGGACTAGCTGAAATGTCTTATTTAAAAGCTGCTGAAGCTGGTGTTGATGGAATAGATTGCTCTATATCCGCTTTTGGAGGAGGAACCGCTCAGCCCCCAACAGAATCTATACATTATGCTTTAACTAATTATGGCTTCAATACAAATTTAGATGGTAATAAATTAAAAGAAATAAATGATTTCTTTAAACCTATTAGGGAGGACTTTATTAAAAAAGGAATATTAAATGCTAAAGTATTATCTCCTCAGCCAGAAGCTCTTATATATCAAATTCCAGGGGGAATGCTTTCTAATATGATATCCCAACTTAAAGAACAAAATTCTTTAAATAAATTAGAAGAGGTTTTAAATGAAGTTCCTAAAGTAAGAGAAGACTTAGGCTACCCACCATTAGTTACTCCTATGAGCCAAATGGTAGGAACTCAAGCTACTATAAATATTCTTACCGGCGAAAGATATAAAATGATTCTAAAGGAAGTTAAAGCATATCTTAGGGGAGAATACGGAAAAGCTCCTGGTAAAATTAATGAAGATTTATTAAAAAAAGTTTTAGGAGAAGAAAAACCTATAACAACTAGATATGCAGATACCTTAGAACCAGCCTTTGAAAAGACTAAAGAAAAATTAAAAAATTTAACTATTCGTAATGAGGATGTATTAACCTATCTATTATTTCCAGAAATTGCAGAAGAATTCTTAAGGAAGAAAAAGAACCATCCTTCTGCTGATGAATTAAGAGAAAAAAGTAAAAGTAGTGTAATTTAAATAAAAAGCCCGTAAATATACGGGTTTTTACTTAATTCTTTTCCCTTTTATTACAGTTCTTGTGTTATTTAAATACTTTTTTACCTCATCAAACTGACGGCTGGCAACCCCTGCAAATAATACATCAATTACATTTAATTGAGCAATTCTTGAGGACATAGCTCCACTTCTTATACTTATTTCTGGAGCAGCAACAAATAGATTTATATCACAAATCTGACTTATTGAACTTTGACCGTACTTTGTTATACTTATAGTAGTTGCTTCAGCTTCCTTAGCAACCTTTATAGAATCATATATATCCTTTGTCTCTCCTGAGTAAGAAATTGCTATAGCTACATCTCCTTTTTTCATATTAGATGCTGAAGCTATTTGCATATGGGTATCTGCATGAGCAGTAACTACCTTATTTATTCTAGAAAACTTTTGGAATGCATCAAAGGCTATAACATAAGAAGCTCCCACTCCATAAAAATCCATTCTCTTAGCTGAAATTATGGCATCTACAGCTCTTTTTACTTCATTATAATCTAGTATTTCTAAGGTATCATCTATAGATTTTTTATTATTATAACTTATATTTTGTATTATACTTTCTAAAGGATCTCCAGGCTCTACGTCGGTATACTGTTCTTCCATATTTCCATCCTTATTTATGTGTGCCATATCTTTTGTAATACTTATCTTAAAATCTTTATATCCATTAAACCCCAGCAACTTGCATAATCTAACTACTGTGGCTTCACTAGAACCGCTCATTTGAGCTAATTCACCAATAGATAAATCAGAAATTTTCTCCGGATTCTCTAATATAAACTTTCCAATCTTTTTTTCAGAGCGACTTAATTCCTGTAATATCTCTTTTATCTTTATTAAACTGCCTGACATATACTTACCTTCCCATATCATCATATTTATATATATTATACCAATTTAAAACTAACTTTTACATATATTTATTATCTAAAATATTGTAAACAAATAATAAATTATGACTAGATGTCATATACTAGTGTTATGAATGGTAGTATAATTATGGTATATATTTTGGGAGGTGTAATTATGCTTAATGAACTAAAAAATGTATTTTTAGCTGGGGTAGGCTCTGCTGCTTACACTTATGAGAAAGCTACAAAACTTGTTGACGAAATGGTTCAAAAGGGTAAGATAACTGTAGATGAGGGTAAAGAATTATCTGAAGAATTAAAAAGGACTGTAAAGACTAAAACAAGTGATGAAAGTTCTAAACCAATTACTAAAGAAGATTTCAGAGAATTATTAAAAGAAATGGATTTTGCAAGTAAGGAAGATTTTGATTCCTTAAATAATAGATTAAATTCCTTAGAAGAAAAGATTAATAAAAATGATGCTGAGTAAAATAAAAGCCTTAACATTAGTTAGGGCTTTTATTCTAAAAGAATTGGCGGGATAACATATGTATAGGAATTCAGTACAAAGATTTAGAGAAATAGTTAGAGTATTGGCTTTTCATGGATTTGGTTATATTGTAGACAGCAAAATAAAAAAAGAAGAAGATAAAGCTCCAGAAAATCTTAGAAAAGCCTTGGAAGAACTAGGTCCTACCTTTATAAAAATTGGTCAAATATTAAGTACTAGGCCAGATATTCTACCTGCTGAATACATAGCAGAGCTGTCTAAGTTACAAGATGATGTGGCCCCTGAAAAATTTTCTGATATAAATGAAGTATTTGAAAAAGAATTTAACAAACCCATAGAAGATATTTTCTTGCATTTTAATAAAAAACCTTTAGCTTCTGCTTCTACTGCCCAAGTTCATAAAGCTATTTTGAAAAACGGCAAAGAAGTAATAGTTAAAATTCAACGTCCACATATATACGAAAAAATGCACTTAGATATATCTATTCTTTATAAAATAATAAGTCTTACAAAAGCTAAATTTACAGATGCTCTTATAGATCCAAAGGAAGCTTTAGATGAAATACTATATGCAACTGAACAGGAACTTGATTTTAAAAATGAAAAAAATAATATAAATAAATTTAAAGAACTAAATAAAGATGTAGCATTTGTTCATGCTCCATATATAATAGATGAATTTTCAAGTAGTAAGGTTCTTACTATGGAGAAAATAGATGGATTTAAAATAGATGATTTAAAAAGCTTAAATGATGGCGGGTATGATTTATATGATTTAGGAAAGAAACTTGCACTTTCTTATTTCAAACAAGTTTTTCAAGATGGTTTTTTTCATGGAGATCCTCATCCTGGTAATCTTCTTATTCGTGAAGGAAAGATTTGTTACATAGATTTTGGTATAGTAGGATCATTTTCTAACTCTTTAAAAGAAGCATTAAATGATGCAATACTAGCTGTAGCTTATAGAGATCCAGACAAACTTATTTCCGTTTTAATGTCTATAGGAATAAAAAAGGGCTTTGTAAATAGAAATAAATTATATGAAGACATAGATTATCTTTTTGCTAGCTATCTATCTACCTCATTGCAGAATATTAAAATGTCTGTAATGTTACAAGAAATATTTGATTCTGCAAAAAGAAATAATATAAGATTACCAAAGGATTTAACATTACTTATAAGAGGGCTAGTGATAATTGAAGGTGTAGTAGCAAAGATTTCTCCGGACATTAAAATACTGGATATAGCTATACCATTTGTTAAATCTAACAATCAATTCTCTATGTTTAAAGATTTATCTGCAGATAAAATTTTAATACATTCTTATAATTTTGCAAAGGACTTTTCTGCTTTACCAACAAAAATAATTGAACTATCAAATAGTATTTTGAATGGAAGAGCCAAAATACAACTTCAAGTTAATAGTTTAAATCGTTCCGTAAATGAGTTTAATAAAATGGTTAATAGATTGGTATATGCACTTATTATTTCTTCAATGATAATAGGCTCTTCATTAATTTTAAATACTAATATAGGGCCTAAAATATATGACATATCCATAATAGGAATTGTTGGTTATGTAATTGCTGCTTTTATGGGATTTAGACTGTTAATATCAATTATAAAGTCTGGAAAACTATAAAAATTCCGGATGATTTTTCCACTCGGGACTTTTTTATTTAATTACTCCAACCTATAACAAAAGAAAATAGAGGCTTAAGTACAATGTACTTAAGCCTCTATTCCTCTTAATATATAATTCATAAGATTATCTACTACTTCATCAATATTATTTTTATCTTCATTAATAAGCTCATATACTGCAGCGGAGCATAACATACCAAAAATAGTATAAGCCATAAAAGACTTATCTCCATTTTTTATAAAACCATCCTTCATAGCTTCTTCTAAATATTCCTCTATATCTTTTATATATTGTTCTATGCTTTCCCTTAGTTGAAGTTGTCTTAGTTCCTGTCCCCAAAGCTGACTCATTATAACTTTAAAAAAGTTCCTGTTATCATAAACTAAACTTAATTGAACTTTGCATAGAGCTTTAAGCTTTGACATTGAATCACTTTCTTGTTTTACTACTCCTTCTATTCTACTACTAATTAACTTCATACCTTCTTCTATTATATATCTAAATATTTCTTCCTTACTTTTAAAATGATAATACAAGGTTCCTTTAGCTACTCCGGCTTCTGCAGCTATCTCATCCATAGTCGCCACATCATAGCCATATATAGAGAAAACTTTTATTGCAGACTCAAATATTGATCTTTTTGTTTTGTTCATAATAATCTCTCCAATTTCTTTTATTGACCAGGCAGCGTAATCTCAAATACATTATACTATTTTTTATATATAACACAATATGATAATATAATTAATAATTATATTTTATTATTTATAATACCTTATATAAATGATAAAATATAAAGTAACCAAATTTCTGGAGGTAAAAATGATTAAAATTTATAATAGAAAGACTAAAGAATATGATATAGAAAAGGTGTCCGGTGAGAAATATCTTAAGTGGATATATTCCTCTTCCATTGGTATGACTTTGTTAGAAATTATAATAAAGAAAAAACTTTTTTCTTCATTATACGGTAAATATTGTGATACTAAAACTAGCTCCAAAAAAATTAAGAATTTTGTGGAAGAATTTGATATAAATATGGATGAATCTATTACCGCTATTAATGGATTTAAATCTTTTAATGATTTTTTTACAAGAAAGCTTAAAGCTATTTATAGGCCCGTAAATTTAGACAAAAACATATTTATTTCCCCAGGTGATGGTAGAATTTCTGCTTATGAAAATATGGACTTACAAAAAATCATACAGGTAAAAGGTCTATATTATAGTCTAGAAGAATTGATAGGTTCAAAAAAAATAGCTGATAAATTTAAAAATGGAGTTTGTTTAATTTTAAGATTATGCCCTACAGATTATCATAGATTTCACTTTGTAGATAATGGAACCTGTGAAGAAGTAAAAAAAATTAAAGGCAATTATTACTCAGTAAGTCCTATAGCGCTAAATAAAATACCAAAACTATTTTGTCAAAATAAAAGAGAGTGGAGCATATTCCATTCAGAAAATTTTGGTGATATATTATATATTGAAGTTGGGGCTACTTGCGTAGGATCAATAATTCAAAGTTATACTCCTAATAAATGTGTTTCTAAAGGTCATGAAAAAGGATTCTTTAAATTTGGTGGTTCTACTGTTATATTATTTTTACAACAAAACAAAGTAAATATTGATCAGGATATATTAGAACAAACTAAGTTAGGATATGAGACAAAGGTTATTATGGGAGAAGAAATAGGAGATAAATTGTAGAATTACAAGCAATATCACATGATGGTATGGCTTGTTATTGTTAAATCCTTTTTATCTTTAATTATTTTAGGTGTATAAAAAAAGCCCATAACCATTATGGTTACAAGCTTTTCTTGATATCTGGTGCGGCTGACAGGAATCGAACCCGTAGCGCCTCGGTTCGTAGCCGAGTCCTCTATCCAATTGAGGTACAACCGCATATTTAACACTATCATATTAACACAATTCCTTTAAAAAATCAATGTTGTTAACTTTTTAATTCCTGGGAAATATTTAAATTATATATTGTGTAAATAAAAAGCATCCAGTGATTAACTAGATGCTTTGGCGGAGAAAGAGGGATTTGAACCCTCGCACCGGTTACCCGATCTACGCCCTTAGCAGGGGCGCCTCTTCGGCCACTTGAGTATTTCTCCATGTCCTACAATTATATCATTATATAAAAAATTGGCGGAAAGAATGGGATTCGAACCCTTGGTACGGTCACCCGTACGCCGGTTTTCAAGACCGGTGCCTTAAACCAACTCGACCATCTTTCCGTGTCTCATGACAAAGATAATTATATCAGCCATTTAATTATATGTCAACATTATTTCTATATTTTCCATGAAAAATATATTAGAAATTACATATGAATTTAAGATTTTATACATGAGCAAATTATTAATAAACCTGCCCATGTATTTTTACATTACTTTATAACTTCTTTTCCACCTAAGTATGGTCTTAATACTTCTGGTACTATTACGCTTTCATCTTCTTGTTGGAAGTTTTCAAGTATAGCAGCTACAGTTCTTCCTACAGCTACTCCTGAACCATTTAATGTATGAACAAATTGAGGTTTATCTTTAGGGCTATTTTTAAATTTAATATTTGCACGTCTTGCCTGGAAATCTTCAAAATTACTACAGCTTGATATTTCAACGTATCTATTGTAGCTTGGCATCCAAACTTCTATATCATATTTTAATGCAGCTGTGAATCCTAAATCGCCTTTACATATTCTAACTACTCTATAAGGTAATCCTAAACCTTGTAAAACATCTTCTGCATCCCTTGTTAATTTTTCTAGTTCATTGTAAGATTCTTCTGGCTTTGCAAATTTAACAAGTTCTACTTTATTAAATTGATGCTGTCTTACAAGTCCTCTTGTATCTCTTCCAGCTGAACCTGCTTCTGATCTGAAACATGCAGTGTATGCTACATGCTTTATTGGAAGGTCTTCTCCGTTTAATATTTCATCCCTATATAAATTTGTAACTGGTACTTCTGCAGTTGGTATTAAGAAGTAATCAGTGTTTGCTACTTTAAAAGCATCCTCTTCAAACTTTGGAAGCTGACCTGTTCCTATCATGCTCTTTCTATTTACCATATATGGTGAGAATATTTCAGTATATCCATGCTTATATACATGAGTATCTAAAAAATAGTTAACAATAGCTCTTTCAAGTCTTGCTCCTAATCCTCTATAAAAAGTAAATCTTGAACCAGTAACTTTTCCTGCTCTTTCAAAATCTAATATATTTAAATCTACTCCTAGATCCCAATGAGCTTTAGGTTCGTAGTTAAATTTTGTAGGCTCTCCCCATCTTCTTATTTCTACATTATCTTCATCTGTCTTTCCTTCTGGAACGGCTGGATTTGGTATATTAGGTATCCTTAGCATTATGTATTCTATTTCTTCATCTACTTTAGATAATCTCTCATCGTGTGCTTTTATTTCATCAGATAATTTTTTCATTTCTGCCATAATATCATCTACATTTTCTCCTGCTTTTTTTAGCTTTGGTATTTTAGCTGATTCCTGATTTCTCTTACTCTTTAAGTTTTCAACCTCTACAAGTATTTTTCTTCTCTCTTCATCTAGGGCTAAAACTTTGTCAATAGTACTTAAATCAAAATCTTCTCCTCTATTTGATAAAGCTAATTTTACTTCCTCAGGATTATTTCTTATTCTTTTTAAATCTAACATATCTTTACCTCCTATTTATGCTTTATTTTATATAACAAAAAAAGTCTTTCTCCCCTAAAGGGACGAAAGACTCCGTGTTGCCACCCTAATTGATTAGAAAAATCTAATCCTCTCTACATATTTAACGGTATTCATCCGTACTGTTCATCACAGTCCCTCAGAGGCGGATTCACAAAATAAAAAGTATCAGTTCGCACCATTCACTGACTCCCTTAAACCTTTATCCTGTTACTAATCTCTTCAACGGTTTATTAATATATTTTAAATAATTAACCTTTATTATATATATATTAATCATTAATGTCAACTTTTTTATGTATTATACATAAATTTCCTCCTGCTACATTTTATCTGCATTCTTGGTACATAAAATATCTACACCTGTATTTAACAGGTTATGACAAACTACATCTCCTATTTTTATAGGAGCTCCAACATGAAGCATACTTAAAGCTTTAGAACATTCTACCCATAACTTTTTATCCATAGGTTTGCTGCTTTTAACAGGGACAACATTACATTTAGCTCCCTTTATTCTTACAAGAGTAGTAAATATATCCTTATTATCGTACCTTGCTTCTTTAGCATAACTAAATGCTTCTTCGCATCTATTTCCGTTGATCTCCATATTCTCTTCGTCCCAATCAAGAGAAACAACACATTTATCCTCACAGCCTTTACAAATGAACTCTTTTATCATTAAAATACACCCCTTCAAGCTACAAGTCATAAAATTCTTTAATTCTGCCAGATATTATCTTTGAATTTTTTGAGTCCTTTACTATATCTGTAAGCTTTTTATCTGTCTCTCTGGCTAAAATGGTTGCTATCTTGCTAAAACATTCCGCTCCCTTACAATTTCCTAAGGTTACCCCTGTTCTTCTTTTTATCCCTTCTACGGTTCGAGCCCCCAAAGGTCTCCTTATGGCATCTACTATTTCTCCTTCAGTTACCTTTTGACAAAGACATACAATATTACCATACCTTTTATCCATTTTAATAATTTTATTTCTTTCTTTATTTGAGAGATCTCTAAATCTATAAAATTCTCTTCTTTTATCTATAAAGTCTTTTTTTAACACACAATTTATATTACTTAATATAGTTTCACATACCATCTTTGCTATAGATGGTGTCATAGTTACTTGACCATAATGCTTACCTACTACTTTTATATACCCTTTATCAACTAAACTTTCATCTATTATTATAGTATCCTTATAAAATGGCCACTGATAAAAAGCATTAATCTTATTTTCATCAATATTTCCTATTAACTCGGATGCCTTTTTTAATGTTTCACTATATCCTAATACATTTTTTGTATTTACAGCAACCATCATATTTCCTTGAACTGTTGGAACAGTAAAAATTTTTCTTTTTAACCCACCTAATGTAAACAAAATATTATTAAAATTTCCCTTATAATCTTTTTCTAAAAGAAAATAACTTAAATTACTTTTTTCCTTATAAACCTTCTCTGAAGTATCTATACTATAGTTTTGACCAGGTGTGGTGTTTATAACCATTTTACAAGTAAATTTATTTTTATTGGTTATTACCCTAAATCCCTTTGTAATCTTTTGTATGTCGATAACTTCCTCTTCTAGTCTAAACTTTACTCCATTATCAAAGGCAATTTCTCCATAAGCTATTGCTAAGTCATATGGACATACTATACCTGTATTTTCTGAATATAATGCTTTGCTTACACTTATATTTAAGTTAGGCTCTAATTCATAAACCTGCTTACTATCCAAAAGATGAATATTTTTTATACCTCTTTTCACTGATCTTTCGTATATTTTTTGTAGTTTATCTTCATCATCTTTGCTTTCTGCAATCATTAATGAGCCACATCTTTTGAAAGGTACATCTATCTTCCTAGAGATTTCTTCAAACATTTCATTACCCATCATTTCAAGTTTAGCCATTAAAGTATCTTCACATTCAACACCATCGTAAACTATAGATGAGTTTACTAAGGCTACATCATCTGCAATATCGTAATCCTTTTCAATAAGTGCTATATTTAGACTATACTTAGATAACTCATAGGCTACAGCACAACCTATTATACCACCACCTAATATAAGAACATCATAATCCATGTTTTACCTTCCTTTCGGCAGCTAGTTTAATTAATTTACCCATTATATTATATTACCTTTTTAGATAAGTGGTATAGGTATATAATGATTCTTAATAAATTAGTAATAATTATTTACTACATATTTACCATATCTTTGTAACTTATAAACATCTCCCTTAACTTTTCCTTATTAATTGGCTTATTTAATATTAAATCTATATTCTTAGTCATATTATTATTGAAATTGCCTACCCATCCGGTCATTAAACAAAAAAATACTTCTTCATTTATCTTCTTTGCTATATTAGAAACTTGAATTCCATTCATCCCAGGCATTGAGAAATCACAAATAACTATATCATATTTCCTTCTACTGAGCTCTTCTTCAATATTTTCATTTCCACAGCTTTTTATTCTACATTTAACAATAGATTTTATCATGTCTGCTATGACGCTTCTTATTTGCTGCTGGTCATCTATAATAAGTATATTTCCATGAAAATCTATATCTTCTTCATTCATCTCTCCACATATTTTATTAACACTATTACAAATGGGCAGACTTATGTAAAAAAATGTTCCTAGATTTTCCTTACTTTCTATTTTTATAAATCCACCATGATCCTGTATTATTTTATAGGATACACTAAGTCCTAGCCCTGAACCTTTACTTCCCTTTGTAGTGAAAAATGGCTCAAAAGCTCTTTTTACTACATCCTCATTCATGCCTATACCATTATCTCTTATTTGAATATTAACAGTTTTCTCTTTATTTTCTGTAATTATTTCTATGTTGCCGCCTTTATCCATAGCATCTATAGCATTTCTTATTATATTTATAAATACCTCTCTTAATTCTGTTGCATTTCCTTTAACCTTTGCTTTTGATTTTAAACTTGATACCATATTTATGCTTATACCATTTAATGCACTTTCTGTAAGCCATTTATTTTTTGTTAAATCTATAGCATCAAGCATAATATCATCTATATTAAATACTTCTAATTTGCTGCTCATATTATACTGTTTAGTAAAACTTTTTACCTTATTAGCTATATTTATACCATCATATGCACATATCTCTATTATCTTAAGCTGTTTTATTATATTTTTGTCTTCAATATTACTATCTTTTAAAAGTTGAATAGACCCAATTATTGGAGTTAATATGTTGTTTATATCATGGGCTATTCCAGCAGCCATTTCTCCCATAGCTCTAAGTTTTTCATTCTCTATAAGTTTATTTTGAAGATCTGAAAACTTATTTTGTTCCTGAATTAAATAAAAAGCTGTCCTACATATAGATTCAATATAATCTATATCTTCCTTTGATATTCTCTTATTATTTTCATATCTTCCAACCCAAATGGCACCTTTTATATCTTCATAATAATCCACATATACCGCTATGGAGCAATATAATCCTAATGTAATAAATATATGCTTTAGATTTTTTTCATCCAATTCATTAAAATCTATAAACATGCTGCAAGATTCATTAGTAATTTTCATATTTATCATTCTTTGGTATTCAATTAAATTTCGATCATTTATCATATAATATCTATGCTTTTTAGTAACACCAAAACAACTATCTAAGCCAAGTATATTTTCTTTTAATTTTTCAGTAGTATACATTATACAAAAATCTACATTACAAATATCTTTTATTTTATTTAGTATAATGCTTTTAAATCCATCCTTATCTGATGTCTTAGGTATATTAGAAAACATATCATTAAATAATACTAAATTTTTATTCTGATACTTTAATTGTGCATTGGAGTTTAAAATCCATAGTATTTTATCAATATCTTCATTACAATTAAAATATAATTCTTTATTTCTATCAAAAACTATCATATTATCGAAATTTGCACATAATTTCTCTAATGACTTCACATTATATTTATAATTATCTATATATACCATATTTCTAACTTTTACATTAGAATAAGAAAATATATTTTCTATACACCTGTTTAATTCCTTAAACTTTCCGCTTCTTTTGGCAAAGTTTTTAAAATCCCATATTATATTTATTTTTTCTTTTGTTTTTGCTGTATAACCTAGTATTTTAAGTAATTCTTTAGAGTTACTACCAAAACTTACTGGATCATATAGATTTATTTTTAGTAATCCAGTATTTAAACTATCTATAATTAAATCTTGACAAGAGTAGAATATCTTTTCTAAATCTTTATAAATTAAATCATCTGTAAATATTAGTACTTTCTCATTTTTATACAGCGCTTTTGATATATATTCTTTTATAAAAATAGGAAAATTATTTGTATTTAGAAATTCTGTACTTATACATAATATTTTCTTTGCTTTATTGTCTTCCATTACCTTTTTATATGTACAGCTCATAATATACCTCGCACAAATCAACTTCTAAGTTAACATTCAACATTTTGCCTTAAATTCCTTCTAATTTATATAAAAAGTATTTAAAAAAATAAGTATTTTTATCAATACTTATTTTTTTAATATAAAATTATAATAAATATTTAAATTTTTATTATACTGGAAATCTATTTTGCCATATTGTCTAATATTTCTCCTAGGCTTTTTATATACTCTCCATATTTAGCCCAGTCACCATTTTTTTGGGCTTTTAATGCATTATTATACATTTCCTTAGCTTCTTTTACTCCTTGTAATTTATTTTTATCTATGTTATTATCTTCAACTTTTCCACCATTGTCATTTTTATTAACATTAAAAAGCTGATTTAGTGCTGACTCTATATTTTCAGCTAATACTACTTTATCTCCATAGGATAATATTACTCTTTTAACTTCTGGTGCACTATTTTTTCCGTTTGCCCTTAAATACATTGATTCTACATATAATAATGAATTATTTATAGGAACTATTATTGTATCACCAAACTGTACAGGAGATCCTCCTGTATCCCAAAGAGATAATTCTTTTGATATTAAAGGATCCTGTTTTAGCTTTTGCTTAAAGAAGTAAGGACTATATATAGTCTTATAAGAAGGTAATCTGTACATAACTAATTTACCATAGTTTTCATCATCCATTCTAGCTCCTAAAATTGATGACATAGTATTTCTATCTTTCATATTAAAATATTCAAGTAATACCATTTCCTCTGATTTTTCACCTGGGAGTTTCATTACTACATAAGGTGACTCATCAACGGATGTTTCTGTTTCTACTGATTTTTGGTTTTTAGAAACTTCCCATAAATCATCTCCATTTAAAAATGCCATTGGATCCGTCATATGATATTTTTCCAAAACCTTGCATTGTATTTTAAATATATCTTCAGGATATTTAAGGTGTTCTTTTATACCTTCAGGTAAAGTGCTGTAATCTTTAAATAAGTTTTTAAAGATTTTTGAATAGCTCATAGCTATAGGATCATTTTTATCAACTATATAAAAATTTACATCTCCATCTGATGCATCTACTACTACTTTTACAGAATTTCTAATGTAATTTACATTATTGTAAGGCTGTGAATATGGATATCTATCAGTAGATGTATAGGCGTCTATTACCCAATATAATTTATCATTATATATGATTGTATATGGATCCTTATCATACATTAAAAATGGTGCTATCTTATTTACTCTATCTATTATATTTCTATTTAGTAGTATTTTACTATCCTTTGTAATATCTCTAGAAAAAATAAAATTTAAATCTCTCTCGTTAATGGCGAATAATAATTTATTAAAAAATGTCATCCTTATTCCAGATTTTCCATCATACTGATTTATTTTGTTATCTCCACCATTAGGGTAGTCAAATTCTTTTAAATTGGTATTTACTATAGCATAATCATTTGTTTTTTCTCCAAAATAAATTCTAGGATTTTTTAAGGATATATCTGTATTATTTTCAGGTGGTATATCTTTTATTAAAAAATCAGGTTGTCCATCTGAAGTTACTGAGTTAACCTTGCTCATAGAAACTCCATATCCATGAGTATAAATCAGATGCCTATTCTGCCAAGTATCTGGATCTATATTCTGAATATTAAGCTCCCTGGGAGCTATAAATACTTGCATATACTTATCATTTACCTTATATCTATCTATATCCATATCATTAAATACATAATATGGTCTTATGGTTTGATATTGATTATAAAACTCTAAGGCAGGTTCAAAAGCATTTATTCTTATATTATTTATAATGTCCTTATTATTTTTAATATCATTAATAGTTAAATCATTTTTTACATCAAAAGGCACATTCTGTATGCTATCTATATTAAAGGCTTTTCTCGTATAATCTATATTATATTTTATATAAGGTTCTTCTAATTTCTTTTCATTTGATTTTACTAAAAATGTTTGTACTGCACTAGAAGTTATCCCTTCTGACAATACTAGAACTACTATTATTGATATAGATATAACTATAGGTTTCATCTTTCTCTTCAATACACTTAAAAAAACTATTATCGCTGCAATTAGAGACACCACAATTATTACTTTATAAAATAATAAGGTAACATTTATATCAGTATAACCTGCACCATAAACCACACCTCGTGAACTATATACTAGATTCCAAGACTTTATAAGATAACCCAATGAAAGCATAAGTAATATAAGTGATGAAACTATAGCTAACTGTTTTCCTGCAAAAGCAGTAATACCGCTTTTTATTTCCTTAACATTTGAAAAAATACTTTTTGCATTACCATACTGAATGTTATCTTTTATATCTAGTATAAAATATATTATAAATGTTATTACCACTAAAAATATTAATAGAGACATTACTGCAGCATATATTGATTCTATAAGTGGTAATTTAAATACATAAAAGGATACATCATTATTAAAAATAGGATCTTTAACTTTGAAATCCACGGAATTAGTAAATTGAAGAATATTATACCAATACTCATTAGAAAAAATATAGGATATAAATGATGATATTATAAAATTTACTACAAAAAAGATTTTATCCTCTTTTATTTTTCTTTTAGAGTCTACTTCCGATACTTTTTTAAAACTAAATATGCTTTTTTTCAATGTATTATAATAAATCCAAATACATATAAAAACTATAATAAATGAAGGTATAAATAATTTAGCTATTGCTATTATTTTAGTAAAATATGTAGATAAATATGAAACTTCTTTAAACCATTCTATATTGATAATAAAACTTGATATTCCATGAAAAGATACAAGAACTAAAACTATAATTGATATTAATGATATAATCATTAAGCTTTTTTTCAAAAAATCACCTTCTATCCATTTTTAGTATTTTGCCTAATCTATTATACTTAACCTCAATAGCGCCAACAGGACACAATTCCTGGCAGCAAAAACATCTTATACACTGATCCATTTTCCACGAAGGGATAGTTTTACCATTACTATTTATCCTAGTTATGGCTTTAGGGTTTTCAGGACAAACATCTTCACATCTCATGCATCCTATACACTTATTATTTATTAAGGATGGATAAGGTGCTATCATCCCTCTTAAAAACTTAGTAACTGTAGGATTAACAAAATAAAAATTGCCACCCTTTCTGCATAACTTAAAATTCTTAGCTTTTAATGTTTCTATTTTTTCCCCTACTACATCTATATCCTCTGGTAATACTGCACTCCATTTATAATCATAAGCTTCCTTTAATACAGGTATTTCCAAAGGATCATCATAACCTATTAGTCTTACACCTACAGAATCAACAGCTGTCATACTACTACCCATTATAATAGCATTTAAATTGTAAGGCTCCCCATTTTTAGGCCCATTTCCCTGCATAGCTACTATCCCATCTAAAATAGCAAAATCCGCGTCTATAACAGTATTTAAATCTAATAACATTTTGCAAAAATTATTTGCATCAGGCATTCTTGTATGCCAGGTAGCCTTTTGTGTTCCAGGTACACAACCAAATTGATTTTTTACTGCACCTGTATAATATGCCATACCATGAGTTTTTAGCTTAGGAAGAGTAATAATTCTATCCGCCTTATATGCAGCCTTTGCTATATTCCATGATTTACAAAGTATTGAGTTATCTAATTTTATATGTACCGAATCCTTAAAATCTTCAAAGTTTATGTTATATCTTTCAGCTATGCTCAAAAGGCCCGATTTTTCTGCTGCTCTATTTGAATCTCCAAATCCAGGTGAATCCCCAAAACTTATATCTGTAGAATAATCTTTTAGAATTCTTATAATAGCTTCAAAAACTATATAATGGGTGACAACAGGAGAACCCGCTTTCTCTATACTTAGCATGTTAGGCTTTAATAAAACCTTACTATTATAAGGTATTAATTTTCTTAAAAAACTATCTCCGCCTAAGAGTTCAAAGCCTTCCCTTAGTTTTTTTTCAACTAACCCTAAGTCATACTCAGTACATTTTAAAAGTGCAACTTTTTCCATAATATCATCTCCACTTCTAGTTACCCTTCTATTAAATAGCCTTTTCTTTTTAATTCTTCTACTATTTGAGACATTTGTTCTTCATTATCCGTCAAAATAGTATGTAAGTGTATTCCATTAGTAAGAACAAGCAAAGGTTCAGCTTTATAATTATTGAATTTATTTACAAAGCTCTCCACATCATATAAATTTTTAATCATCAGCATGGCCTTAATCTCTCCATATAGTGGATGATCCACTATGACATCTTTTACAATTCCGCCATACTTAACCATGGTTTTTAATTCATCCTCTATTTTATCTGTATTATGAGATAAAGCTAAAATTTTTGAATAACAATTTTCTCCCTGTTTATTTATTATATATCCATCTGGAGTAGCTATTATATCTATACCGCTTGCTCTTAATATAGCAATGTCTTTTACTATTACTTGCCTTGTTATACCTAATTCTTCTGCTAAGTGCTGTCCTTTTAAGGGTTTACAGCTTTCAACAAGTAAATTTTTTATGTACTCTCTTCTTTCTATAGAATCCATAATGTTTAAAATCTCTTCCTCTCTTATTTCTCATTAAATTAATTTTTATCATCACAAAACCTCAATATATTTAATTCCTTATTTGATACTATATTTTTATTATGATGATTTTTTATAAGATATAAAAAACTTTCATCATATCCTTTACTTTTTAATATATCATATCCCTTTTCACCATGATTATAATATGTATCTATTTTTTTAAAATTTGAAAACTTTTTAATCCTGCCTTTAGATAGATTATCCAAAATCACTAATATAGATTTATCAATTATAGTTAACTTAAATGTAATTTTCCCTATATCATGAAGAAGTGCAGCCTTAATTAGTTTCGACTTATCTAAATTCTCTTTATTATTCTTACATATTTCTTCTACATCATAGGCTACCCTTACACAATGTTTTTGTTCCTTAACAGAAAGCTTATTGAAAAGTTTTTCCTCATAATCATTTAGATATTTTTCCACAAAAGCTTTATCTTTACTACCCATTTTATCTGTTATACATAAGTAGAACTGTTTTATTCTATGCTTACTCATATATATTCTCCTCTGCGTTTTTATATCCTCTTACATTTTAATATATTAATTGTAAATTGTATATTAATAATTTATAAATTTACAAATAAAAAAAGTTCATGGCATTTACCATGAACTTTTATATGGTGGAGATAAGGAGACTCGAACTCCTGACCCCCTGCTTGCAAGGCAGGTGC
>ENA-UOOE01001678-UOOE01001678.1-fermentation-metagenome-genome-assembly--contig:-NODE-1678-length-18132-cov-3.102561_pt1 | contig 18132 bp, 9 predicted proteins | sample MGYA00245776_ERZ724021 | MGnify/ENA primary metagenome ERZ724021 (study PRJEB28704, sample SAMN03018321) | fermentation metagenome | biome: anthropogenic terrestrial biome; feature: soil; material... | reverse complement strand
CATAACACGGGGAAAGATCAAAGCAATCTAAAAAAATACCATCGACTGAATAGTTGTTAAGGACTTCATCAATCATAGATATAAGATGGGCTTTATAACCTGTATTAAGACATGGATTTCTAAACCCATACCCCTTTACATGAAACATATACACTTGCCCTTCTTTATTTACTCTACACCATTCTCTATGCCTGAGAGCGTGCTCGTGATCTATCCCGGCATTAAAATAAGCTGCAACCTTTATGTTTTTGGCATGACAGGCTTTTATGATCTCGCCGAGAAGATCAATTTGTAACGACGGATGCACTGTCCCTATTTTTGTAGGATAATAAGCAAACCCTAAATTACAACGAGCGAAAACAGTAATATAGTCAACACCCGCTGTTTCAAGTGTTTGGACAAACTCATCTGCATCAAAATCGCTACCAACATCATAGACCCCTGGCATTGTATGAAAATCAAGGTGTATTGCCCTTTTAGAAAACTGTTTATTGCTCATCCGCCTCACATCCCTTTAACTAAATTTAGCACAAATCATCTTCATTTTGCTCCTGAAGGACGAAAAATGCTACCGTTTTTGCATCCATCACTAACGGAATGCTTATTATCTGTTCCCAGGATTCTTTGTTTACCATGTTAGTTACCGTTGTCGGCTTTTGAAAAAACAACTCGCTGTTAATTGCCACCCTTGGAAAAACTCCGATAAAACGATTATCAGCATATACTGTGCAATTTGACGGGGCGTAGAAATGACATCCGGCATCCTTCGCCAATAGCCTTATATGCTCTGAGCTTAAAAGGGGAAGTGCAAAATAAATATGTTTATGGTTACTATAGCGAGTTGCAGAGGCAATTCCGCCATCATTATATTGACCCAAAACCTGAATTCCATCTTTTTGTATAACTTCTAACAAGGGCAATTCCAATGGTTGTTCGCCATCATATACCAACGTAGAACAATCTCCGACAATGGCCTTATTCATGTCAATTACCGGTTTAAGGTTTTTAAAACCACGTTCCTGCACCTCGAACCCAGTAATTTTTGAAACATTCTTTAGCCCAAAATCGGGATTTTTAATCCCCGGAGCATAAAACCACACCAGAGTTGTTCCTGAAGGTATTTTGTTTTCAGTTTGTAACCATTCATCATGGTTAATGAAAAAGGTATTTACGAAGAAAATTATTTTATACTGGGCTAAATCCAGTTCTTTTAAGTCTCTAAAGCGATACATATCAACCGGAGCACCGCAAAGGTTTGCCTCCCTGACAAATTCTTTCATAAATAAATTGTGCGTAGTGTGGTTTGGTGATATGTGATAGAATGATTCTTCATCTACTACCAGAAGAATCTCACTAACACTTTTACCGGGCTTTTTCTGTAAATGTCGGCGTGTTTGCTCGATCAACTTAATTTCTTTCATTATTTCTACAGAATCATACCAACCACCACCAAGATCCATCCACCATAGTCCGGAACCATGTGCCGTATTCTTAGCAAATTCGCGCCAAAGGATAGTTTTAGTCTCCTCAAGAGTTTCAGCATTTTTAGCATCGTTTTCGCAAATCGAAGTTCGAATATCTATTTCATCAAACCATAACTTTTTCCTATTAATAGATTGCGCCGGACCAATTTCCCCCCCCGGCTCTCCGACATTACGTCGATAGTACGAAATAGGAGCCGCAAGAAAATCTACGTACGGCGAATTCAAGATCTTATCTAATTCTAAATGCCCTGTATAACCAGAACGATCAACTTCCAGAAAGTATCCATAAAAGCTTCCAACCAAAGCTTGCCCCTTTGTTTCATCTTTGACAATTCTTCCGAAATGCTCTATTGCATTCACATTTACATCTGACATAAAACGTTCATAGTCGATTAATATCTGATCTTCCGGGTTAGCTCTAAACACGCTCTTTAAAGAATCCGTGCGATTTTCACGTAGATCGGGATGAGGTAACTGAATGTTGTCCTTTTCAAGCTTAGGCTGCCTCCAAGCTTCTCGCAATCGCTCTAAACTTTGATATTTTTCCATTCCCCATTGAAAAAATGCTTGTCTTGCTGCGATCCCATAATCCCCAAAACGACCAGAAATCCTACCCCACAGAACAGTCTCCCCGCTTGTACCATAAGCAATATGGTAGCCTATGATTCTATCGGCGTAAGGCCCCCCCTTAATATTCTCAATAAGGCGACGAAGAGCTTCCCCTGCATCTTGCAGCCATTTTTGCGAAGCGAAGCTCTGATTAGAGATCAAGCCACCTACATTTGGCCGATTGTCTTTTCCCATATAATAACCATAAGGTGCTTCATAACCAAGGAAATCATGTCTTAAAGTGCCAACTAAACTCCTTATCTCTTCCCTATCATGTGGCCCTTCAAAATAGACAAACAGCTCCTCAGGATAGGCGTATCCCCAATCCCGAGGCACATTTAATTTCACTCTTGGGATATACCATAAATCCCTATTGGTCTCAAATAAAGCATCTAAAGTTTTATCTGTAAGTTCATAATCGTAGCGATCAATTCCAATCCAGCCGCTAGGCAATATTGAGGTGTGTATCTTTACTCCCGCTTTTAAAAAGTCGTAATGATAACGGGCAAACCTTTCTAAATCATCGCTAAAAAGAACCTGTTTACCATTTTCGTCTAGCAAAGGTGGATCATAACTAAAACCAAGACGCGACCAAAATAATGAGTTCAAAAGAATTCTTCTTTGGGTGCACGATAGTTCCATAAAAACCCCTTATTTCTTATTAAAGTACTTAGCGAATCTGAACCGTAGAGATCTGTCTAACATATAAATGTGGGACGGATCTTCAGCTTGAAAACCCGTCCCGGAAGTAAGTAGAGGTCAAAAACTTCTAGAACAATAACTTTGATCGAAGAATAAATACCTTACTAGGCAACTATCCTTATTTATTTATATTCTGCAAATCCATCAATAATCTTAGTATCTCCTTTCTTGCCTCGTTAATCAAGTCGGGGTTAGATACAGCCTCCTGAAATACAATCGGTGGAACCTCTTCGAAAAACTCTTTTGCTTCTTTTACCGTTTTATTATTATCACCATTAACCTTTTCTACTTCCCTTTCAAGCATTGACAAATATTCAAAATCCTGGACCCCTTCCCGCCAAGCCTCCCAACGCTTACTTGGAACAAGCTCTTCTTTGGTTCCATAAACTACCGAATACCTATAACCTAAAAAATCGTCCCAAGCATCATTACCGGCATAATTCCAGAACCCACTTCCACCAAGATTTAGTTGCCAGTTTCTCCATATTTGGAGTCTATAGTAACCGATGGGGGAAAGATCTTTAGATGGGCCCCAAGGCTGATATATCCACACCTGCTTACCGGTATTGCTAAATGCACTGCTTTCAACGGGATCAATCATGCGTTGTAGATCTGGACATAAAATATCGCTAACCCCTGAGATCTTGGAAAGTCCATCCATATCAAGAGTACCTATAGGATTTACAAATACGATTAGTTCCGGATCTATTTCCTTAATTTTATTTGCGGTAAGAAGAAAGTATTCAAGTAACCCATTATAACTTGGCGCTTTCATCGTTGTTTCGTCGACCGGATAAAAAGCAAACTGATCCTTACTAATACCTCTACCCTCAAGGTGGGCTACCATCGCACGGATCCATTGTTCAAAACCTCGTTCCCATTGGGGACTCATAAATTCAAAATTTGAAAAACCACCGTGTATTTTATGAGGGAACCATTCAAACGCTAAATAAAACATATACATTTTAGCGTTAGAGTGATAATCAAGTTGTTGATCCAACTTTGAGAAATCCATCGAAAGGATATTGCCGTCTTTATCAAGTACTGGCCAAGGCAAAAACGGATCGTGAATTATAAATGTATTTATATAATGGTTAAATAAATCCTCTACGGCCTCCTCTTCTCTACCTCTTAGCACAGGATTGTTTAAATAAGACCAATTATAGGTATAAAGGGTTGTTTCCTCCGGAAAATTGATAGGCCAGAAATCAACCGTTAAATAAACCTTTTCAATCGTCCCGCTACTACTAACTGAAATAATTCCATCATATGCACCAGGTTTATCAAATGATTTTCCGTTTATTTGCAACCATACTTGGGAGGTTGAACCCGGAGGAATGGTTATTAAATAATTATTATCACCAATCTTTTTTGCCTTTCGCAAAGCATCGGCTTGTATTCGGCCGGTGTAGCTCTCTGCAAAGATTACCTCGCGAACAATTATGTTTTCTAAAGGAAACTGTAGTGAGCCTGCTGAAAGACCTTCCAAGCTAACAGTTACGGAAAGAGGTTCCGTAGTAACGTTAGTTATATTAAAAGCAGATGCTCCCCATTCGTTTAACATTAAGTCTTCGTACAAACACACCTTGGCAGTATTTCCGGGTAACTGCAAAGGTTTAAGGGGGTTCCATTTCCCCTCTGTCCAAAGCATCATTTTCTTTTGTGGATATATTTTGCCTAAAACCTTACCATTTAAAGAATAAATATCACTATGCAATTTGTTATATGGGGGGCTTTGTGTGTAATCGAAATCCTCCACAAAAGCATAGCTATTGATTTGGCTTTCTAGACTACCAATTTCGATCTTCAGTTTGGTTGTATCAATCCCATAATTGGTCTCAAGCTCTTTGATGTTTTTCTCTACCATTTTTAAATCTTGCAAAAGTCTGTTTTTCCGTCTCCATTCTGAAATATAATCATTATCCTCATCGGAGGGCGTTAGGAATGCATCGTTGACCCACATTGTTCCTGATGCTTTATGCAGGTAAATATAGAAGTAAATCTTTGTGCGATTGCCTGAGTTAAATCGAATATATCTTCGACCCCACTCCGAACTACCCTCGACAATAGCACTTTGTGATATTGCATTTGCCACTGGATAATCCGCAATAAGGATCCGCCCAGCGTTGACACCTTCACCGATACTTAATTTGACATCTTCAGATCGTACGGATATATATCCTTCATAAAAAGTATTAGGCTCGACCTCTATAACCTGTCTTATCCAACTATAGCTGGTATCTTTCTCATGTGATATTTTCACAGCGAAATTTCCGTTATAACTTTCCTCGGAGCGGCTTACCGAATTTGGCTCATTACAATATATTTCCCAGCCTATCGGAGTAGTATCTTTCCATTCCTCAAAATCTGGATTCTTGATCATATTCTCAGGAACAACGGATTGAACCGCTAGTTTTGGATGTTCACCCCCCGAACCACCATAGATTTCTATTTCGTCAAGGAATAAATATTTATAAGGGCCACCCGGATCTATAGTTAAACGAACATACCGTCCTTCAGCTTCAATTTTATTTGCCTTAAAAGCATGCACCGCGTACCCCGAAGTATTGGGTATCCCACCACTTAGTTTAATAAGGTTACCTACTTCTTCAAACTTTTTTCCATCAGTACTCACCGATATAAGTGCGGTTCTTGGCCACGCTACATCAGCAGCTCCGGCCGCAGCATTTATCGACACACCTGTTATAGGTTCTACCTTATCAAGATCGATAGTAATCACTATTGGTGTTTCAAGGTGCCACCCTACCGCACCCTTTGCTAACCACATAGTGCCCCCTTTTATATATTTGCCGTCCGTTAACTGAACTAAATCTTCTTTATCTGTACAAAGGGGGTAATTAGGTTCAGGGGAAAGCGTGTAGCTTTTGCCTAAGGCAATGTTAACGTCCTTAGCTTTTATCATCATACCCAATTGTGATACCAACAATATAAACAGCAAAAAAGACTGCATTCTTCTCTTATTCATCCCAAAATCTTCCTCCAATCTTTAAAATGACTAGCTTTACCGATAAATTACCACTTTCTTTAGTATCTTTTCTGGCTTCCCTTCATCGGAATTAACAACCAGTTGGATTATATACAAGCCATTGGGTAACTCCTCCTCTCTTAAATCTCTGCCTGACCAAACCACTTCATAAAAACCATCAGTTTCCCTACTGGATTTTAAATTTGAAACTAGCTTTCCCTCAATATTAAATACCCTTAACCTGATGTCAGCTTCCTTAGCTAGATAGTATCCTATGGTCACCGAATCATTTTCGAATATCGAAGGTACTACATTAATATACGGAACGATCGCTGTGCTTGAATCCGATATAGTCACAAACTCGTTCGTAGTTGACCAGGCGCTTTCGGACCCTGTATTAAAGCATGCCTTAATTCTCCAATACCAAAGAGCTTGTTCTAGTTTCTCGGGCCAAGTAAAATTAAGTTCAGGACAATCTTCAGTAAGAGTTTTTGCTTTAGGAAAAGAGGGATCGTGGCTTATCTGGATTAAAAAACCTTCTATATCAGGATTGCTAGGCATCTGCCATTGAAAAGTCGGTGCTTCTTCTGAAAATAATTCTCTGTTTTTTGGAGAAACGGGATTGGGAACCGGCGGGGTTTTCATCGTTGCACTTTCTATATTCGAGCCTAGTATGGAAGGGTTCCCTGCCAAATCAACCGCCTCAATAATATAATAATACTCAACTTCGAAGTCTTCCTCTGTTCCTATATCGAAATAAATAGTCTCGGCAACCGTAGCAATAGGTTTTTGGACCTTTCTATTAATATCCCCTGTTGTTGAGCGATAGATATTATACGCATCTGCATACTCAAAGTCTACCGCCATATCAGGCCTATCCCACTCCAGAATAATAACCCCCACGTGCGAGTCATCGATCGTTAAATTCTTCGGTTCATTAGGTGGGATATCATCTAGTTCTAATTCTATATCATCTAATACAATATCTTCCCCAGTCACAATAGTTAATGGTTCTCGTTTTTGCCGAAACATTTCCTTTTGCACAATTAATGTATATTCTCCCCCTACCAACCATCTGAATTCAAATAATCCGTTCTGTGACATTGTAGATAATTCAGTTCCCATAATCGATAGCTTGACACCTGATAGATTTTCTATTTCCCCGTCTTCCGATATGGTCACAACCTTTCCACTAACCTTCGATCTCTTATCAAGAAAAATAATATTGGAAGGATCGCTTTCATTCCTAGCTTTGTCTAAAGCCGTAATATAATAGTAGTTTCCAGAATCACCGAGAGCATTTTCGTGAGTCCACGAAGTAACACTTGCTGAGAGCTCCGCTAACACGGTCATAGATGTAGGTGAACTTCCATGATATATCCTATATTTAACAGGTAAATCCCCATCAGGAGCTGGACCCGATGCTTCCCATTTTAAAACCACCTTTTGTTCCCCGTTTATTGGTTCATAGGTAAGAATTTTTGGCTTTTCTGGGGGGACTCCATCTATATCTGCTGTTTTATATACACCAAAACCATCAAAATATACTACTCCAGTTGCATAATGCATATACAAGAAGAAGTCTAGCGACTCCTTATCCCCTGAATTAAACGATTTGGTAATATATTTCCAATCAAAGGTTCCAGTGAAATTAGTGGTATTACCAATAGCATAGAAAATCCTCACCCCCGCACCCGGGTTTCCTTGAGGATCTGAGCCCTCTACAATATTTTCACCCTTAATCCAACAGACAATTGTATAGTCTGTATCTTTTTCGAGTTTCACTGTCTGTATCGCATACGAATATACGGGGGTTGAGTTGCTTATTTTCAACGAATAGTTTCCGCCTTTTTTGACATCGCTTGCAGTTATATTCGAAGTAATACTCCAATCATCGAATTTGGAGCCGTCCCAGCCTTCAAAACTGCCGTTTTTTACTAGGTTATTCCCAAACCCTGCCCGTTCACTTGCAGCAACCTCATCAGAGTATGAGGGATTGCCCATTTTATCCACCGCAGCTATTCTGTAATAATACTTCCTGTTTTCACCTGCGCTAGTATCAATAAAAGATGTCACATATGTGGAAGGTGATGTCGGAGGAACCCCTTCCATATAAACCGGAACTTCATAGATAAGGTTATCAGTATTTGGAGTAAAGCCGCTTAAATCACTACGGTATACCTTATATAGTATGGGTAGATCTCCATCCGATGCTTTTGTAGGGGGCTCCCAAGTCAGCTCAACATTATCATCTAGTCTTTTGCTAGCCATAACTTCGTTTGGTTTATTCGGCGGGATAGAATCATCTGATCCTTCAACCACCTTAATAAAAATATCATCAAACCATACTTTAGCATTTTGTCCACCATCTCCCACGGCACCCGAAACCTGTAATTGAATATATATAGGAAAGGGGTCAGAGCCCCAATCAGAAGGAACTGTTATTATCGGCGACTCGAAGTTTTTCCAGTCGTTGGCATAACAATCCAGGCTATAGGAAGTATAAAGCCAATGGGATGCATTATTTTGATCAACGCGGTATGGGACTATTTTAATCTTGTTACTTTGTCCAGGTGCAAAATTGCTAGCTTTATAAGCTACACCCACTTTAATTTTTGTACCCGGGTTAAGAATAACTCTTGTTTGGGAATAAAGGAGATAGGTATCACTGCTATTTAGAGCTTCAATTTTGAATGAAGCGCTCCCACTATTGAATTCCGTTTTATCTACAACATCATAAGTTACCCTTGTACTTCCCCTCCAATAATCAGGGACATTCTGACCTTTCATGTTGTATTCTGCGCCTGGGTTAGCTATCAGATTAGGCCCTTCTGCAGCCAAGATAGCCTGAGCTTGAAATATGCAAAGCAACATTGCTAATATAATAAAAACCTTCCGGTACACAATTATCCCTCCTTGTAAATTCACTTGTTTAAAACCACACAACTGATTTGAAGTTAATAAAGTTGTCCCTATAATGTATCCTGTTAAGTTCATCAAACCATAGATCTTTTTTGCCCTCGTTGCAGTTTGGGAAACGGTAGGCAAAGAGCACATCAACTCTTCTGAACACCGACCACTTTCCCTTAACGTATAAATAGCTTTTCTCTGTTCTTTGTGTCCCAAGGTTAAGCGATAGTCCTTTTAAAAACCCACTTTTGAATAAAGCTGCCAATTCATATTGCCTAATTACGCCCTCAATACTCAGATCGTTATTTTCACCAGTCCTATCGTATACATAATTTATTTGCCCGGAAAGGTCTAACTGGGCCCTTTTAAATATATTACGTTTTGCAGCTAGTTCTAGATACTTAACTGGCTGATCGGCATAGTCATAAAGGCCGATCAATTGATAAAACGTCTTATCCTCAACTTTGAAATCAAATTTGGTTCTACGACTAGCATATTCCGGTCTCAATGTATAATGATCCAACTCAAGAACTATCCTTTTGTTTAAAAAAGGCCCATTTAGAATCAAAGATATGCCTTGTTGATCTTTATATTGATCAACAGGATTTATCTTATTATCAGCCAATTTATCGTTAAAAGAGTTATGCCACATATATGGCGATATTTCCGCGGGAGTTTTATCACGATAGCGCGGATCGAATCCGGGATCAAAATTTCGGTATTCCATTACAAGCTTATGGCTTTTGACCGGAGCTGTTATCTCAGCTTTTTTTACAAAAGTTGCTGATTCCGGGTTATATATATTCTGCTCAACATGTAGAAGATTTAGCTTCACACCATTTAGGAATTGCTGTTCATATTGAATTTGCAAATCCTGCTCCCTCAGTTTATACGGTTCTAGCGATTCAATCTTCCCATCTTTCACCGTAGGATTACCATTCAAATGGCGAATTAAAACAGTGTCTAGCCTCCACCTGTTTTTATCTACTCTTACACGAAGCCCTTCTCCAATATCTCGATATGGTTTATTATTCTCCCAAACTAAAAAACCACTTATATCAGCTTTGTTCCAACGAAGCCCATGCCCTATTTTTGAATAACCAAGATCGTTCAAAACAGCTATATATCTAGAATAATTAATCGATTCCTGCCCAAGTGTTATTGACACCGGATTGCCTGAAGGAAATAGCGGTCCATTAAGCCTTAACTTGAAATTATTAATCCAGGGATATACCTTTACCTCGTGTTGCGACCCAAAGTCTATACCGGAATAAATTACATACATCATAAATGATGCAGTGTAATTTTCTCCGATACTTAACGTTGAATAATCCCTTAATAAATAATCTATTTTAAAACCTGTCTCTGGGGAATGATAAACTCTAGTTCCGACATAACCACTAATCTTAAAAGGAACACCATCATAACCCGGGGTGCCCGGCAATGGTTTAAGAGTAAGTTTCAAATCATCAAACCATACTGTGCCCGACGCCTTATGTAAATACAAAAATACGGTCAATAGTTTATTGCTTCCTGTTTTGATCTCTACTTTTATATCGCGCCAAGGTGTGGTTCCATGAAAAGCAGACGATACTGCTACTGCATTGCCAATCTTATCTCCCACAAAAACTCGTGGTCCCATCCCCCCCTCATCCACTACAACATTCGCTGTTTTTACTCTCCCGGTTAGTATATAAGTTGAATCCGGTTGTACGCTTATCATTTGTTGGACAAGAGAATAACTTTCTTTCTTTTCATGGCTTATTTTCAAAAGCGTACGTCCATCATCGTTCACATCGTCTTCCAAAGATATTGCATTGGCCTCTGCTTGCATGGGATACCATTCAAAAGGCTTCCCGTTCTGTTGTATTCGAAAATCTCCGTTATATATTAAATTTTCGGAAGCAAGGCTTTGAACCCCAAGCAATAAAATAAAGGTAACATATAATATGTTTTTCCGTGTCACACTACCTCCCTCCCCTAACCTAAAATATAATATTAACACTCATTTGTGCGATATTTCCTTCTTCCCGTAACGTGTAATCAGGATCATACTGGTATTTACCATCACCGGCAAAAATCGGGGTAGAATGCCGATAACGAAACACAAGCCCATTAGGTGCTTGATAATTTAAACCCCAATAACTTCCCGAAATAATATCTTTTGTAAAAGCCTGCCTGACCCCTGCATCTACTATTAAGTAATCACTTTTTTGATAACGTATAAATAATGTTCCTAAATTATTATCCCCTACAACATTGCTATGCCTTCTAAATTCTACTCCCGTTAATAAAGGCGCTTTAGCAACCATAACCGGCCTCGAGATAATTAATCGCGTGAACCCTTCCTCCTGTATATTGCGAACTCCGGTGCTTAACCACTTTTTTTCCTGTTTAAGCTGCGAGAAAACATCTATGTTGTATAAAGAAACTTGCCCAACTAAACCTAACTCCACTTTTCTAAAGTTTGTAGCTAAAGCCTGATGCTCCCTAAGATCCTCTATTTTTAAGTTTAACCTAAAATCATCTTTTTGAGCAAAAACTTCAGAGTAAAAACCCTTCCTATCCTCATATCTATCTATAGGGTTACTCCCAAGATAATAGCCCGTTCGCGCATCAAATTTAGGTGTTCTGTCTCTAAAAAGCGGATCAAACCCTTTAGGAACGTCTTTATATCCAACTAAAAGGTCCACATTATTTATTAATGGGATTTCCCATTTGTATTCACGTAATGTGAAATTGTCCTTAGTTAGCACTATATCATGGGAGCTTAGACGTTTATATTCATTTCGCTCCTGGTTTGCAACAAAAAAACATAACGCACCAAGCCTACCAATCCTTTGCTTAACTTCAATGCTTCTTGTATGATCCCTTTCCAACTCAGAAAGTAGCTGCCCATTTCTAGAAAAAGCTTCGATAATTTTTTCTTGCGCATCCTGGCTACGGTATCGATAGTCAACTACAATTCCTTCCAAAGATGTGTGTTCATTCTGCTTAACAAACTTTCCTCCGATAACGTTTTTAGAAAAATCATCAAAACCCCACAGAACAAACCCCTCACCCTTTACTCCCTTTATAGAAAGATCTTTAAGCGCAATACCACGATGATTTAGATATGAAGAATGATAGCTATTCAACATATCATCTTTCAGCAAAATCACATATGGCGAATAATCAACTTCAACATTACCTATACAAACTGTTGCCGATGGTCCTTGCGGGAAAATATCGCCGGATAGCTGAACCTCGGCCCAATCTATCAAATTATCCAACCTTAAAAAACTTCCACCATCAAAAGTGTTAAGATGGCCACTTTTTTGGTTAAGACCTATGATCCTTATCCCTGCTGAAGTTGGAAATAATTCGGAAAAAAGTTGAATCCTTGTGCCGGCCCGTAATAGATCGCCGGGTTCAGATGCGATCTCAGTATATATAGATCCCTGAACCCTTACATCAACAGCAGCCTGAATAGGCATTACGAGCAGAAATAGTAATAAGGCAGATAGTATAAATCTCCTCACTTCTCATTCTCCTTTCGACTACTTAGAAGGAAATACTACTTCCTACGCGATGAGTTGCTTCAACATCAGAAAGCCAATATGCATAATCAATCTGTAACCCACCGCGAAGTACACCTATTCCGAAGGTAGGCTGACCATTTGCTAACCCTGCTCGTAAGGCTAAAGAGCTAATAGCTTGGTATTCTGCCCCAAAATATAGCTCCTCCGATTTAACGTCAATACTACAGTTTATCCTTCCTATTTCTATACTACTTCCAAAAGTAACTTTTGGTTCTATATTTTCAACCCTGCCAGTTTTATAATCTTTATGTGCCAATAGGTTTTCAATCTTAAAGCCTAGTTCTATATTCGAACTATTAAATTCATAAGGCCCAACCAATATTCCCAAATCGCAGGAGAATCCCTCTCCAACATTGTCCTCAAACAAATTATATAGGTCCTTGGTCAAATTAGCGCCTAACTTTAAATTCTCGTTAACCTTATATGCAGCCCCCAATGCATACATTTGTTGGCCAAAACCGCTATAATCGACCAAATCCTTATCTATCAAAGACTCATAACAAAACCCTAATCTTAGACGATGAGAGAGTCTTACTGTTCCCTCATAATAGTTATAAAAGACACCAATATCAAAAAGCTCTGAGCGGGACATAACAAGCGATCCCTTTGAATAATTAAAGCTTGCAGGATTAGCCCGTAGTCCCAAATCACCCGTTACTTGGGCAAAACCCTTGCCTGCGATTCTAGCACTACCACCAATGCTATTAGCAAATCCTTCTCTGCTCAATAATATAGATAGTAGTAGCGCACAAGTGTATAAATAGCGCCGCTTTAACTTCAAAATCAAAACCTCCTTACTAAGCATTTATTATCTTATCACTTTTAACCTTTTTCCCGAATGACCTGTTTTAACAGGGTTTAAAGGTTTACCTTTCCTCTAGAGCTAGCCCTTTCATATATTGATCATTAATTTCTTTTGCTGCTTCCTTTGCGCTCATTTTTCCTGTAATAAGAGCAATATAGCAATCACCCTGCTTCTTATGCACCTTAGCCATTTCTACGTTACTAACCACACGACTTCTTGCGCTACCTATCAGCAGCACATCGGGTTCATTGAGTGCTTCTAAAGCAATTCTCACTGACGGTGATATCGATGTTACCATCTCTTCTTGTTCAACAAAGTCGCTTCTTGATGGAATGCCCCCATTTCTTGCAAAAATCTGCTGTACATCTAGGTTTAAAAGCCAAAGGTTAAATTCCTTAACCCATTGCTTCACTAGCGTTGGTTTGTTTTTCCAAATGTAGCCTGTTCCACTGGATGGGGCACTTAGAATACGCTTTTGGCCCGGAGCATTACCCGGGAATGGCATAAAGCCCCATTCAAAATCTGCAGGAGCAACATCTTTCATTTCATTAGCAATCCACGTTCCGTTAGTAATCATGGCAGCTTTTCCCTGTAGAAATTCCATCTGGGATTGAGTGTGATCAAAGCTAGCAGTTCCGGGGTGAATATAACCCTTCTTTGCAAATTCTTCCAAACGCTCTAAATAGGTAACATATGCTTTAGATATATAGAGATCCGGCTTATAGTAATACACATCATCTATATATTTCTTACCCCCAACCGCAAAGGGTACTGTCCCCCAACCAAACGAAAAATAATTCTCAGCATGTTTACCATCCATAACCATAGGATAAACACCCTGTTTTTTAATCTTCTCGCAAGCTTTAACAAAATCCAACCAGTTCTTAGGTTGTTCTATTCCATAGTCTCTAAATAGCCGTTTGTTATAAAACAATCCAGTAATTAACAATGAATTCGGTAGCCGATAAATACGCCCGTCTGCGCTATACACCTCTCGCTCATCAACTTTAATAACATCTTTTAACTTTGATTCTGGTTGATCAAAAAAAGATCGTTCCCATAATTCGTCCTGTGGCTCAAATTTGCCATCCATAACCAGCTTAAGTTCTGCTTCGTACAACCAATCATATATTTCGTTTTCATCTCCGGCCTGCAGCAACGAACGTACTATGTTACGATAAGCTTCAAGTCCAGCATCAATATATCGAACTTCAACGGTAATGTTAGGAAACCTCTCTTCAAATGTTTTTACAGCGTACTCAAAATGCTCTTTCCCGTGCCCCGCAACAGGGTATATTGCGCGTATTTTAACCTTTTTATTCTTTGGAAGTCCATTTTCTGGATATACCTCTCCATCGTATGTACCATCTTCAGCCACATCCGTTTTCTTCCCACAGCCAACAAAAGCCAAAACCATTGTAACCAAAAGCAGAGTTGTTATTAAGTATGCACTCTTCTTCCAAAACATTAACATCACCCCTCTTTAAATTCTTTATCCTTTCAAAGCGCCAATGTTCAAGTTCTGGGTAATATAACTCTGAAATATACTATATACAATAATCGTTGGAATCATCATAATCACAAACCCTGCAAACAACGTCACCCAATCTGCTCGATAAGTCATCGCTTGCGACATAGAGTAAATAGCAACAGACAGCGGATACTTTTCTGGATCGCGGATATACAGTAGCGGACTAATAAAGTTATTATAATATCCCATAAAGTTAAAAACATTAATTGTCAATAAGGCAGGCCTCGCTAGTGGCAAACCCACATGCCAAAAAGTCTGCCAGTAGGATGCCCCATCAATATAAGCCGCCTCATCCAATTCTTTCGGCTGCCCCTTCATAAAAGCCGTTAGAATTAATGTATTAAAAACAATTGTACCTCCAGCATAATTAATTATTAGACCAAACAAGCTATTAAGAAGTCCAAGTTTCCTCATCAAAATGTACCCTGTGACCATCGTGTTTAAGCCTGTAACAAAATAACTTCCAATAATATACCAATAGATTACATCCCGACCCTTAAAATCAAACCTCGCCAAAGTATAGCAACCCAACGCTACAATCAAGGTGTTGAGCACCATAGCCCCTGCTAGCAAAATGACGGTATTGAAAAAACTTTGCCCAATCCCAAGTTGTGACCAAGCCCGGTAATAGTTATTCCACTGCATACTTTTCGGCAGCTGCCAGGCACCCATAAAAAACTCTTGATTCGTTTTAAGAGAAGTGTAGAAAACCCAAATTAGCGGTAGGATAATCACCAGGGCCCATAGGCCCAATAGCACCCTTAGCACTACATCCTTCGCTTCAAGTTTTCTTACCATCCCTGATTCATTGCTTGCCATTTTCCATTCCTCCCGCCTAGCCTGCCATCTCGATTGCCTCGCCCCGATCCATGAAGCGGAAGGCAACAATACTAACGCAACCCAAGATTGCAAAAAGAATTAAGCCAATAGCTGCTGCATAACCGAAAGCCGCGACTCCCTCTGCCCCAAAAGCGATCTTATACATATACGTTCCCACAACTTCCGTTGCCCCTGCAGGACCACCATTGGTCATTATTAAAATCAACTCAAAAGCACCGAAAAGACCGATAATGCTAAAGAAAATCATGGTTTTCATGGTCTCCCAAATCACAGGGACGGTAATTAAGAACAGTTTTTGTGCATCTGTTGCACCATCAAGCTCCGCCGACTCATACAAGCTCTCTGGCACAGACTGAATCGCACCCATAAAAATTAGCATATTTCCTGCCCAGCCACCCCACACCATAGGGATAATCATAGCCCATTTGGCGGCTGTGGCATTTGTGAGCCAATAGAACTCTCCCACGTTAACTCCCACAGCATTAAGTAAAGCATTGAAAATTCCATAGCGACCATGGAAAGCGAACTGCCACATGAGAGCCGTAATAACACTAGGTAGGATAGCCGGGAAGTAATAAAGAATCCGATAAAAGTTATTCTCCTTATATGGCTTTTTCACTAAAATGAAAGAAACAATCAAAGCTGCAAAAAAATTAATAGGGGTAGCAATTACCCAATAGAAAAGGTTATTCTTCATCGCACCCCATAGATCCGCATCTTTAGCGATGGTAGCAAAGTTTTTCAAGCCAATCCAAATCGGCTCACTGATCCCATCATACTCTGTGAAAGGATAGTAAAAGGCGGTAATCTTCGGGATCACAGAAAAAAGCGTATAGAAAAACAAGATTGGCGTGAGCGAAGCAATAATAAAAAACGTCTTGCTTCTAAAAAAACCTTTTTTATCAAGCGTTGTATTCACCCTAAATGCCCCCTACTGTAAAATGTGACGCTGAACACCAAAAAACTATTTCCCCTCTGTTAACTCTAATATCCCTCGGTATTTGGGGATCTCTTCGTCTATTACCCGCCTTACTTGCTCAATCTTCCAAAGGAGTCTCCTCTTATCTGTCATATACTCCATACTAGGCTCCCAGCCAAGCCTCGAATCCGCCTCTACAAGTGGAATTGTAGCTTTTGCATTTTCCATTTCTCGTTTTGCAATCGCTACCATCTCATCTAAAATAGTTGAAGCCTTTAGGGAAGCAGCCGTAGTTTCAAGTACTCTCTTGCGCTGCCACCATTTTTTTACATTAAGAGCGGTTTTTGCAGAGTTTAGAATAAACTCGCCTAAACCAAACATCCTTTGAGCTTCCTCCCTTTTAACTTCAGGAGTTTTCGCAAGGGCTGCTCTCAAAAATTCATTCCCCTGCGCCCAGACCCTGATGAAATTCTCTAAAGACTCAAGCTCCGCCCTATATCTTGCAGCACCATGAGATTGCAAGACATGTTCGTGAAAGTAATAGTCAGGGAGTACAACCCTATTTCCAAAATGTGCATGTTTTGCAGCTGGCAAGTTGATCTCGGGAATAAAAGGTTCCTTCCAAAAAAGGAGTGGGTAAGATGGACCCACCCTAAACGGCCCATACTGATCTTCTTCTGTAGGAATGTAATGAGTGATGGCCTCGCTCCAAGCGTGCCAGGCCTCCAGGGCCGCAGATGCTCCTTCACCAAAATCCCGCTTGGCAATTCTCTCAAGTATCTTCTCAGGCTCAGGACTAGGCGACCAATAGTTCCACTTGGCTAGCTCACTTACAACTGATGGCCACCAGCCATAGTGATGGGACTCCATAAGCCCTGACAAGCCCCACGCCTCTTGTGCATCCTTTAGAGCCTCATGCCGCTTCATCCACTGAAACGGAACCGGAATGTAGGGAACCACACCAAAATCCCAGGTCATCCCTGCTGTATTGCTCATAGTATAGAGTTTGATATTGCGCTTTTTAGCCTCCTCTGCTTCACTTGCAAAATACTTGCCTGGGCCTGCAAAGGAGATGGTGTAATCCGCGCAATAGTTGGTCACGCCACTGTGCCGGATTTGCTCGAACATCTCAAATGTAACTTGTAAGGTTATCCCTTCGGGCAAATTCCGAATCAGCTCAAGTCTCGCATCCTCTGGTGCCCAACCCCAGTTATAAGTCCAAAATACAATCTCAGCATCAGGACTGTGCTTGTGGATTGTCTTTTTAAGCAGATTCAAAAACTGGGGGTAATCGTAACAAGGCCACCAGCCGGGACTAGGTTTTGTGCTAGGAAGACCATCTTGAGGCGCATCATATCTCATTTTTCCGGTGGTATTAGGATCGCGACTGGGAAATTCGCAAGACTCCCCAACCAAAATCACGCCTTTTGCCTCAGGACAGGCCTCAAAAAGCGAGCCATAGGTGCCTTCATAATATTCCTCAGCCCCCGGATCCTCCGGATGCATTTCACTTTTCAGGTAGCTATAAAGATAAACATCGAGCCCGTAGTTTTTAGCTCTGTGGATCAAATAGTTGAAATCAAGATAGCCATAAGGAGTTTCATCTACACCTTTAGCGAAAACTAAAATCGCATCCATACCGGCATGGGCAATTGCGTTTAGGTAAGAATCCGGATACTCATCAAGACCAAAGCCCGAGTGCACCATCCGTGGCGAAAAGATGGGTTTGCGAACTGTTTCCACAAATGTTAAAGCCGGTAGCTCC
>ENA-UOOE01001677-UOOE01001677.1-fermentation-metagenome-genome-assembly--contig:-NODE-1677-length-18137-cov-21.411238_pt1 | contig 18137 bp, 13 predicted proteins | sample MGYA00245776_ERZ724021 | MGnify/ENA primary metagenome ERZ724021 (study PRJEB28704, sample SAMN03018321) | fermentation metagenome | biome: anthropogenic terrestrial biome; feature: soil... | reverse complement strand
TCCGCGCTTGCGAAGAAGTAGGGTTTCAATCGACCCTGATTCGTTACGAGGATGACGTCACCGAAGAAGAGCTGCTCGCTTGCGTAGATAGGCTCAACAACGATGCCGATGTGGATGGATTCATTGTTCAGCTGCCGTTGCCCGGCCATATTTCGGAAGGCAGGATCACGGAAGCCATTGATTACCGTAAAGATGTGGATGGATTTCACCCGGTTAACGTAGGGCGGATGGCCATCGGACTCCCCTGTTTTCTCTCTGCTACCCCTTCGGGAATCGTAGAACTCCTTAAACGATACGAAATTGAAACCCGGGGTAAGCATTGTGTAATTTTGGGCAGAAGCAATATCGTGGGCAAACCGGCCGCATTATTAATGATGCAAAAGGGATATCCCGGCGATTGTACAGTAACCGTGTGCCATAGCCGCACAAAAAACATCAAAGAAATATGTCTCCAGGCGGATATCATTATCGCGGCACTGGGTGTCCCCGAATTTTTAAAAGCCGATATGGTGAAAGAAGGGGCTGTGGTTATTGATGTGGGTACAACCCGTGTTCCGAGTGACAAAACCAAATCGGGATTTAAACTTACCGGCGATGTTGCTTTCCATGAGGTAGCTCCCAAGTGCAGTTATATCACCCCTGTACCGGGAGGAGTCGGGCCGATGACCATTGTTTCCCTGTTAAAAAACACCCTCCTGGCCGGGAAGAAAACGATAGCCTGATTCGTTTAAATTTCATTTATTTTCATCAAATTCAAAAAAAATAACAAAAAAAGGACAATTTATTAAATATTTAAGCTATATTTGCAGGTCGACAAGAATTGAAACGGCAAAATCACAGTCTGATCGTCATCGGGTTGTTTAGGAATCAGCGTCTCTCAGTTACTGTGCCTACTTTCAGTTTAACTCTAAGTAAGTGTATTATGTCAATTATTCGTCCCTCATACCTCAGCTTATGCCTTATCGTCCTTTTGGCGGTTCTGAGTTGCTGTGCTCAAGGGTCGGATTCGAAAAATAATTTCGATGGCAATCGACTTTCTCTTCAGGACTCTATTCGCAAGGCCAACCTGTCCATCGAAAAAATCAGAAACGACTCCAACCGGCTCCAGGCTACATTAGAACAGAGCCTCTCCTCCAATGATATGATCAACCAGCTGGTGCTGTACCGAAGTCTGGGGGATCTTCACCTGAAAAACTTCCATTTTACCAGCGCTATCAAAAGTCACGGTGAGTACCTTAAACTTTCAGAAGAGCTTGCCGATTCCCTTCAGATAGTAAAAGCACTGAACGTATTGGCTGTCGATTACAGGAAATCCTACCAGATGGATAATGCCATACGGTATTCTTTTCGCGCACGAAAAACGGCCGACAACCTGCAAAATTCGGACACCACGGTCCTCAGGGAAAAAGCCCTCTCGCTTAATGGAATTGGCTGGATATATTCCATGCTGGAATATCCTGACGAAGCATTGAACTCCTTCAGGCAATCGTATCAATACGCCGAAAGGGTAAACCAAACTGATTTGCTAGCCGACGACTTAATGGGAATCGGCGTTGCATACCGGGATAAAAAGATGTATGATTCGGCCAGGGTTTATTTCAATAAATCAGCCGATTTATTTATTGAAATAAATTCCAGGACAGGCCTTGGGTTAACATTTTTCTGCTTTGGACAGCTAAGTGCGAAGCAGGGCAGTTATCAGGAAGCGCTCATTTTTTTGAACAATGCATACAACACATTGAAAGAAACAAGTGACAAATTAAACTGGATGGAGGTATGTTTTACTCTAGGAAATACATATAAAAAGCTTTCCCAATACGCCGAAGCTGAAAAGTACCTTGGGGAAGGACTGGAAATTGCCAAACAGCTGAACCTGCCCTTTTACCTGAAGAATGCTTACTCCGATTTATCGGAACTCTATTATTTACAAAACAGGCCGGCACTTGCCCAACAATACCATGTTGTATCGCACAGTTTCGACAACCTGGTTAACCGAAACGAAACACAAACCATTCTGTTCAATGCTTTTGCCGATTATGAAAAAGCGGAGAGCAAAAAACAACTCACAGGCCTTAAAACGGTGTTTGATGCCAAAACGAACCAGCAAAGAATTCTCATTGTCGCCTTTATCGTAATAATTATACTGTTGATTATCATTTTTTTGATTAATAACCGCTACACAACGATGAAAAAACAGAAAGAGAAATCGTTGGTGGAAATAACAAAATTGAAGTCCGACTTTTACACGAACATTACCCATGAATTTAAAACGCCCATAAGCATCATTATAGGGTTGGCCGAGAAACTGAAGAAAACAATAGGAGAAAGCAAATCGGCCCACAACCTGATAGACCTGGATATAATTGGAAGGCAATCCGAGAATCTCTTGTTTCTTGTTAACGAGATACTTACTGTTTCTAAAATTCAAACCCGGAACAGGATTCATTGGGTGAACGGGAATATCGTGAGTCATTTAAGGTATTTACACAGCTGTTTTGTGGATTTTGCCGAAACAAAAAAAATAACCTACCTCTTCCACAGCAGCACGGATGAAATTATCATGGATTACTCCCGCGAACAAATCAGGGTGATTGTCAACAACCTGCTGACAAACGCCATCAAACATTGCAGTGCGGGGAACAAGATACTCCTGATGGTGAGGGAAGACAAAAAGCAAAAAAAATGCATTATTGAAGTGGCGGATAACGGTGAAGGAATAACCGCCAAAGATCTTCCGCACATATTTAAAACTTTCTATCAGGGAGAATCCGACCTGCGGGAGCAAATGGGGGTAGGAATCGGGCTTGCCTTCACAAAACAGGTTGTGGAAAGCCTGGAAGGAGAAATACATGTACGCAGCATCCCCTTTAAAGAAACCGTCTTTACCGTCGAAATACCCATTATCAACCATAGGCGTGCGTCGGATAACCCAGCAACAGAAGAGACAGTACCCGTTCCACGTCGTTTCGAATACGACCCCTTGGAGTTAGAAGAAGAGAAGGAGGACTCCAGCAAGCCGTTGATTCTGATTGCAGAAGATAATCGCGACATGATCTTTTACCTGACTACCGTCCTTCGCGATGAATTCAATATAGTAGTGGCGCACGACGGCCAGCAAGCGATGGATTTCGCGGAAGAAAAAATTCCCGACCTCATCATTTCCGATTTAATGATGCCCCTAGTAGATGGCAATAAACTCTGCTCCCACACCAAAAATTCTGTTATGACCAGCCACATTCCTATAATCGTGCTTACAGCCAAAGCTTCTGATGAAGACAGAATTCAATTAACTAAAGCGGGAGCAGATGCCTATATGACTAAACCGTTCATTGAGGAAGAGCTGAAAGCGAAAATCAACCAACTCTTAAAAAGCAGGAAAGAATTAAGGGAAAAATACGGCCAGGTTGTTTTAGACAGTCAAAACGCCTCACCTGAACTGACAAACGATTCCAATTTCGAATTTTTGCAAAAGGTTACCGATATTATTTACCGGGAGATGAAAAACATTGACTTCTTCCCGCAGGGGCTGGCTTCAGAAATGTGTGTGAGCCCGTCTCAGTTGAACCGGAAAATCAAATCCATATCGGGATTGAATGCCACAAATTACATCCTGAAGGTACGGCTGAACCGTGCCAAAAAACTGCTGACTACTTCCCAGAAACCTATCGGAGAAATTGCGATGGACTGTGGGTTCAATGATTTTGCCTATTTCTCAAGAACATTTAAAAAGGAATTTGGAATCACCCCTTCCAAATATCAGCGCATGCCCCACCTATCAAATTAAATTTTATTCATAATCCTTAAAAGAATACCGGTTTTCTATTTTTCTGAAGAAAAAGATTGAAATACTAATACCGTAACTATTCTTAAATGGAACGCTTCGAAGACGCTAAAAGTTACACCAGATCAATGCGATCTGAGGCAAGGAATATTGCAAAGCCATTGTTTAATCTCAATGCATACTTTAACTCTTTTAAGCTAGCACAGGAAAGAAAAAACCATATAAACACTTTATATACAGTTTCTTGACCACCCATTCGATTTATTGGCTGGTCTGGTTTAAACCGAACAGAAAATTGAATAATAAATTTAACAAAGAACTTATTGAATCTACAACTATGCTACATGACTCGAAACTATATTTTTAACTAACTTTTGGTCTAATATTTTGGGATATTTATAAAGACAGTATTTCCCCGTAGTTGAATTAGAGGAAACAGTTTTTTAGCCGAAATTTAAACAGAGAGCGAACTGTAGTGTGGGACAGTTCGCTCTTTTCATTTATCAAGTTTTCTTATTTTCTCGGGCGGCAAGCCGATTTTTTTGAGACAGAAATCGCGCAGGTGTGATACATTGGAAAAACCCAAAAGGGATGCAATTTTTTTTAACGGGTAATCGGTATTCTCCAAGTAATCGATGACTTCATTCTTTCGGATTGACAACTGCCATTGTTTGGGAGTGGTGTTGAATTTTTGCTTGAAATGGCGCGTGAATGTTTTGGTAGATTTGTAATCACACCGGATTGCCAGGTCGTCAAGTGACGTGGCCTCCTTGTAGTGTTTCAATACCAGTTCCACAAATCCCTGTTCGGTCTTATTGTAGCTTACCACGTTCACTGCAAGCAGATCATTCGGGTTTTCGTTTGTGATAACTTTGTACTTACCGTTGCTGAAATGAAGCACACATTGCGCGACACCGTTGTAGAAGTTGTTTTCGGGGTCTTCCTGTATGGGAACATCGTAAGGTTCCGGAAAAATAGTCCTTGTCATAAATAGTTAAACGAAGGCGCCCGATTTAAAAGGGCGCTTTCGTATGGATAATAAGTGTGATATCTAATTCAGTTGCCATCCGGCATCGGTTTTTAATTTGTCGAATGTTTTGGTTTGCGACCAGGATGACCACCAACCCGATTGATACGTTATTGTAATGTTGGTGGCATCTCCTGTATTTGCCGGTATGGTTAATCTGTAACTCCCCCCTCCGGTCATGGCAAATGTACCGGGGCCGGCTGTTTTTGTCACGTCTCCGTCGTCAACAGGTACGTCACGCCATTCCGAAGTGCCCCAGCTCGAGTAGTCATACTGTATTGTCCCGGCAATGACGATGTTGCTTAATTTTGTTCCTATGTTTATCGTCCCGTTGGTAAGGTTACCCACGGTGGTGGTCGTTTCGTAAATTTCGGAAACCGTTCCGTTGGTGGTAGTCCCAATTGCTTTGTAGTACCGCATCGTTACCGCATCCGAATTATTATAGGTGGCGGGTAGCGTATAAAGATACCTGCCGTTTTCCGTTACTTTTATTTGTCCCCTGTTAGCGGTAACTTCAAGCGTTGTTCCGGCAGGAACGGGGTTGTTGGCGCCGTAGGTAATGGTTCCGGTTGCCTGTTTCAGTCCCACATAATTGAGGTTGATGGTCGTGGCCGATGTGGCTACATTCGTTGCCCGGTAAAGGTAGCCTTTGTTCCCTTCCCATTTTACGGCTTCCACGGTTGCCGCCGTACCGGAAGTGTAGTTCCAGATGAATTGTCCGTCCTCTCCCTGTTTGATGGTGATAAACCCGTTTGAGATGGAGAGGTTATCTTTGTCGGCATAAGGTACGGGAGTGGAAACGCCGCTTTTTACGTAGTTTACGCTACCCTCCCGCTTAGAGGAATTATAGGCCACCGGTCCGCCGGTAAATCCGTCGGCTTTCAGCACCACCGTTTCGGCATTACCGGCATTATTGGTTTTAAAGGGCAACGTTTTCAAACCCGGTGATGCCGCGGTGTAGATATAATAGATAACACCGTTCTCCACTTTCATTTGCAAATCGGGAGCGCCCGATGATTTGGTGTAGTACAGACCCTGTGTGTATATTTTTACATCGAACGGGAAAAGGCCTTCCGGAAAGTCTGCGGGAATGGTGAAAGTCAAGTTGGCAACGGCGTCCTGCCCTGCTCCCACCGTTCCTGGATTGGCATTGTTGATTTTCGGATCGAAAGTAAATGGCGGCGTAGCCACTACGCGTAGTTTGCGAGACATATTGCCTTTCGACACCACGATGGAAGCTTCGACTAGCGTAACCGGCAGGGTGTTAGCAATGGTTGCCGTGATAAGTCCCGAAGCGCTTATCGCCGGCTGCGTCCCGAAAATGGAGGTTTCGCCTTCCACGTAAAGCGTCATGCCGCTGTTATCAATATGTTCGGGATCGGCGGTGATATCGGGCCAGTAATTTGTTTGTACGGACAGCGGTTTTCCGGGTTCCGTAAACAATACCACCGTTTTTTCGATTTCCATTTTCTCTTTGCCGTCGGAGATCATCGGAAATTTATCCAGCGAGGCGTCAAGCACCACGTTATTGGCTGCGGCACCGTTTACCGCGCTCGATATCCCGTCTACACCCACCATATTTACTTTATTCACGGTCACCTTGTAGTGGTAGTTTCGTTCTATGTCGTAACGCACGGCCGGTGTTAGGGATTTGTCCAGCAAATCTATTTTATAATAACAAAGTTCACCCGGAGAGGAAGGGGTTTCTTTGTAAAGCCCTTTGACGATGACTGCCGTGTAGTCGGTGTTCGATTTGTGAACCCGCTCGAACAGGTATTTTTCGTCCGACGTGAAATCCAGGGGAGCCGGTTCGCCCGACAGTGAGGCTCCCGCGGCTTGGGTTACACTCCCTATGGTAAAGGCTTGTTCCGAGGCATCGAAAGGAGCAGCCGTACCCTTGTCGGGAACCTTGTAAAGTGCGAAACCCTGCATTTCGAACTTCGGTTCCGTGCTTACTACGCTTATCTTTGCCTGATTACGCAACAGTTCGATCGCTTGCCCGCCGTTGAATTGCCCCGGGTTGGGGGTTTCGCTGATGCCGCCTGCCAACACCGTACGGTTCCAGAAAAGGAGGTGGCTGCTTTCCAGGGCGGTTATGACTTCCTGTTCGGTTTTTCCTGTCGATTGATCGTGGAAATTGTCGGGAAAGACGTAATTGGAAATAAAGTGAATTGTGCGTTTTTGTGTCGTGGGCTGCATCATTACCGTGAAAGTACCGCCTGTCTCCGTTTGGGAGGCGAGCGTCGCACTACGGGAGTAGATAAATTTACCTTGCTCGTCAAATACTAGGAGAATCAGATCGTTTACCCCGCCGGTGGCGCGTGTGGTGACGGTTTTATACTCCGGGATATTGACCGAGAAACGAACCGCCACTTCATCGCCCGCCTGTGTGGGGGGGTCGGGCTGCAAGATATTGTCTTGCACGCAACCGGTAAAGGCAAGCAGGACAACTGTGAATATACTATAGATTATCTTTTTCATATCGTAAAATCTTTTATCGGTTCGTTAATCTTTTACTTCGCGTATACAGCGGACATGGGCTCTTGTAGGACTTCCACTTTCTGTTACCGGGGCTTTCATCCGGTAGGCGTTATTTCCGTTATAGGCATCCCAATAGTAGTTCCCGCGCATTACAATTCCTTGCGGATTATTGGCATCGTGTTGTAAATCATCGATATATCTTATCTCGGCTTCGGTCGGTAAACGCCAGTTGTCGTAACGTACCGTCACTCCGTTTATAATTGTTTCTTCCCAATAATCTTGACAATTTGTGACGGCGGAATTATATCCCATAGTTTCGGTTGCTCCCAATTGGGAGGCCATCATGAATTTTGGGGAAATCATATTGGCCACAGTGGGATTATTTAATGTGTTTCCGTTTGCATCCAGCGGAGGAAAACCCCATTTATAATTGCCCGAAGGAGCTAACGTTGTAACAACGTACATATACGGATTTTTATGTTGAGATTCCAGCTGATCACGTAAATTAGATTTATATCCTTTTTCTGTTGTATAGTAGGTGGCCGGCAACTGCCGGATAACGACTTTCTGTTGGATGGTGAGCGATGCCGACGGCTGGGTATAGGCCGTGAAGATGATGTCTTTGGGAATATAGTTTACCGGAACCGCGCTGGTAACGGTGATTTTTTTCGCATTGTTATCGATCGTAACCGTCGCATATTGGGCGCCGCTGGTTATGGGTACGGTTGTTTCTGCTCCCGTATTGTTATTCACATAGGTATAGGAAACCGACAAATCTTTGTAATTCACCGGTGTAACCGAGGATAGAAAATCCAGCGTAATGGTGTTCACATTGGGCATTACCGTGTTGTTGGGTGTAACCATCAGGTAATGAAACATAAATATTTCGGCGAAGACGCTTTGTTCACTCCAGTCGGAAATGGTATAATTGCCCTGAAGTGTTACCGGCGGATTATCGGCCACGCCCACGTAGTTAATTTTTACCGCGATGTCGTAGAGGAAATCCCTTTCCATCTTTCGCAAGTGCGGTTCCGCCTCGGGATCCGGCGGCGTCAGCATATAGGGTGTAACGGGCACGTGATAGAAATAATCGCGTGTAACGCCGCCTTTCGAGAAAGGTACTTTCAACTCAACGTAGGTTTCGCGGGTGACGTCTGTGTTCCAATCGTTGGAATAGGCGTAAAACGGGGCTGCGGTGGTATTGCCCGGCAATCCTACTTCTCCGCCAACAGGAGAGCTAACATCTCTCCACGGGGTGGTTTTCCAATCCGATTGGGTGGCGGGGAAAGTTGCGGGATACACGCCGCCATCCAACAGTACCGACTGGCCGGTAAAGTGAACCAGGCGAGCTTGAGGCGCTTCCATCGTGGCCGGATCGTGTACATATCCTTCGCCCGAGGTGTCTTGAATCTCGAGGATGCGGATGCGCACTTTTGACGCGGCGCGTTTTAATTCGGCCTTTCCCATGTTGGGTGTTGTTTTTATATTTACTCCGGCAAGCTTGCCATCCATCACAAACGATGTTTGCGGCTGGAACCCTCCTTTGCCGGCAAAATCGGCCGTGGCATAGAGCAAGTTCTGTAACGCCGTGAGGTTGCTGCCGATAGTAATCATGCTCAAGTCTGCCGTGTTGTTTGCCAGTGCGTACACATCGTACACGGGGTTGGGGGCATCAATCAGAGCATGCAAGCCGGAAGTGATGGGGACGGTTATTTTTTTCTTAACCGGGTCTGCCGGATTTGCCTCCTCAATAACCAACCGGTTGTTAGGAACATGCTGTTTCAGCACTCCGTCCTGATAAAAAAACAGGTCGAGGGTGTTCACGATGTTTTCGTTAAAGCTGCCGTCATGGTCGCCCGGCTCGGCGGGTAAGGCGCGGGTTGCGCGTAGTTTGTTCGACGACGACAGGGAGAAGCTCATGGTCAGGCTTTCGGGTGTGCCGGCGTTGTCGCAGTCGCAGTAATCGTCGCTCATGCAAGAGTACACTCCCGCCAAGATGAAAGCGAGAATAACCGCAAAACTTATTTTGTTTATTTTTTTCATACAGTTGTTTCCTCCTTATTTTACGGTTGATAGACAACTCTCAGTCGGTTTCCCGGCCCGGTGGCCCCGCTTTTGTCAAAATCTATTTCCACCCCATTTACGCGTACAATCACTTCTGTTGAAGATCCCGGAGATACGTTTACGCCGGGTCTTGGCGCGATTCTGATGTCCGGCCAGTTACCTGATCCCCCTCCGATAACGCCCCATGTATATGCATTAGTTGTGGCGTCTTTTTTCAGTACGAAATCTGCGGTATTGGTAAGGGATACCGACCATACTCCGCCCGCAGGCGCGGTAATTTTGAAATTCAGGTTAATGTTTGCGGTAAGTGATGTGATTTTCATCGGGCTGCCGACGGGCGGTTTGGGCGCCACCTGAAAAACCGCGTTTACTTTCTCATAGTTGAATGTGCTTTGCAACAGGTTCCAGGGCAATACTTCGGTATCAAGCAGCAGGCTGCTGTATGCTCCCAGGTGGACGATCGTGCCGTCGAGCTTGTAGTGATGCCCGCGTTTGATGGAATACGGATGGTCGTTGGGTGTAGTTGACGAAGAGCTGGGACCGCCCGGTGTACCGCTTCCCGGCGTAGCTATGTTTTTGTTGATATACACCCGGTAAGTGGTGATCACATCGTTGAATAATGCTTCCACTTCCAATTGCGTGGCCTTTGTTTTAACACCTTCCGTAATGTTTTCATAAACGTAGATGTCGCCTATTTCATTGACGGGAGTGGGTACTGTAAGCAGTTCCAACGGTGTATTCAAGGGTTTGGAATAATTCCAGTACGATTGCGGTGAAACGGCAGTTGCCGGAGGTACGGGAAAAAGTGTGGTCTTACCGGTGTTGCTCAAAAGCGATATTTTGGTGATCTTCACATTGTCGTTTTCATCGGCTTTCTTGAATTGCAGGCTTATTTTTGCCGCTACCCGTGTAAGGGTGACGGAAGTATTGTTTCTTAAGGGATCCTCTATGTTGGCAACCGACACACCCACAGATTTTCCAGTCATCAAAAGTGGAAGTGTCAGCGGTGCGCTGATCTGATCGCCAAGTATTTCCATCAGTCCGGTTTTAGTAGTGATAGATTCCAACACAGGAGTCAGTGCATTACTCTCATTGGCCACTACATAAACCTCTTTGTTGCCCGTGGCTACTTCCAACACGAAAGGATTAACAAAATCACTGTTTCCGGATGCATAAAACTTGTTTTTCTCAACGTATTCACCTGCGAATACAAAGACACGCACCTTATCGATAGCTTCATCGCCGGTAAAGAGGGGATCGCCAGCTGCACGAGTTGTCACTCCATCAAGTGACACGACTATAATACCCGGTTCTTCGTTGACCGTCAGGTCGTCGGAGAGGCATGATGTCAATAAGGCCATAAGTACTGTTATAGCGACAATTGCCTTTAAGCTGAATGGATATGCTGTTTTTTTCATTGTCTCGAATTTATAGATATTCTACGTACTGGAAGACTTGATTCCAAGGAGTGACATTGACATTGATGCTTAATGTTGCCTTGAAATCGATAAGGATGTTCAGTGTCCGGCCTACCTCCGCATTGAACGGTTTTCCCATGCTGTCCCTGTCGGCCGTGAAGATCACCTCCCCGTTATAAAGAATGTCCACCACTATCGATTTTCCAAATGCCGCAGGAAAAATATAGAAAATGGGTGCTACGAAATTGCCGTTTTTGTTAAATGTTGCCGGCGGCGAGTAAAAAGAACGAGTTCCTGTCAGGTTGCCGTTCATGTCATAGGTATCGAGCGATTCGCGCACTGAATAGGAGTAGGAGCCTTCCCCATTGCCGTTCCATTGCTTCAAGTTTAGGGAGGTAATGGTTACTCCTGCGGTTTTTCGGGTGATTTCCAACACATGCGATGTGCCGGATGTTGTTCCTCCATACTCTACCGGTACGCTGATGGTTCCGTAGAAAAGATCACTGGGCGAATACGCCATGCGTTGATCTGTTTGTTCGGAATCCGCTGATCTCAGCCTCACGTAGAGGTCTTTCAGTTCTTTTACGTCGCTTATATTCGAATAGTCGACGTTTTCATCCAGGTTGCCCCAAGCGACAAACTTGAGTAAAGAGTGGCCGGGATAATCCATCACAATCTGCAATGCCTTACGCTGTTTCACCTCGCTGGCGGAGAGATAGAAGCTCTTGAATATCTTTTCCTCCTCGTCGAACACAAACATAATCACTTGCTCCACATCTCCCGATTCAGTGATGTCATTTCCGTCGGCATCCACTACCTTAACAGTTATCTGGAACGGACGTGGACATACCGACAAGTCTTCTTTCAGGCAACTGCTCAGCATTACTGTCAGCAATACTGCTACAAGTATAAAGCTGTATTTGTTCGTGCTATTCATCTTTTGTTGTTTTATAGTTTCTTCTTGTTCCCCGGGAGGGTATCACTCCCACCCGGAGTAATAGATCCATTTTAGCGGTATCTACCGTTTATTTGCATGTATGTTGCAAAAGAATTTTACCATTCCACATTTTGTGTTACTACAATCCAGGGAGCCACTTCCACATATACGTCCAGTTGAGCTTCAACCGGCGGATCGATGGTCGGATTACCTGCTTTTTTCAGGGTAGCCGTAATATTGTATTGGGTATTGCGGATAATTTTTCCGTTAGCAGTATGGTCTTCATTGTATGTATAGCCCTCCTTATCAGCGTTCACCCAAATAGCATAATAGGTAAAACCATCAGCGTCCGTTGCTAATCCAGGAGCTTTGTATTCAACATTTCCTTTAAATAATTTACCTTTCAACACGATAAACGTCCCTTCCCTGTTTGCCGGAGTATCTGCCGTATTTTCGAATGCATAGAAATAATGCGCATTTGCGGCATTTACCAGTGTCGGGGAAGTGAGAGCCGCATTCAACGTAAAGGCCTGTAATAAGGTAGAGTCAGCTGTTGCGGTGAAAGTTGCACCGGTGTATCCTGCACTTCCTACATACGAATGCGATGTGGAAGGATAGGCTGATCCATACAAAAACTCAGTGCCGTTAACCAGCGATGCGCCGAAGAGCGTGGACGATTTGCGTGCGTTGAACAGGGCAACTTCCGTCAGTTCGAACCTGTCGTAAAAAGGATTATTAAAATCATACGTCAGACCTACCAAGGCTACACGTGCGTTGACACGGGTGATGGGCAAGCGGGTGCCAAGAGACAGTTGCTGAGCAGCGTCTGCATCGTAATTTGTATCGTCAGTTTTAAATCCGTATTGGTTCTTTCCACCGACCAGCGTGATCTCTATCGGTTCCGATGTCATTACCAAGCCGGTAGATATGTCCTGAGAAAGGCTTTTAAGTTGAGCCAATAGGGCCGCTTTGTTGGCTACTGCCCCAATATTGGCATTTGCTGCTACCACCATGGTTTTGGGACCGGCGGTTGTTTCAATACCTTCCACAAAGGCTTCGCCGACATCTCCTTTTTTATAACCATCAGGTGTTTCGCCGATAAACAGCCAAACTTCCACGTTTTTGATAGCACTCTCGGCAGCCAATCCCGCGGGGGCAATACCGTCTCCGCTTAAATCTCCGGCCAGACGCGTTACAGGTGCTTTGCTGCTGGGGAATACTTTTACCGAAACAGTTGCTTCCGCACCTGTTTTGAGATCTGGCATTTCTTCCTTGTTACAAGCCACTAAGCCTAAAGCTATGACTCCTGCTAAAAATAATTTTCCGATTTTCATAAGTTGATAATTTAAAAAGTGAATAATTTAGTTTAATTTGATCTGTTTAATACGTTTGTTTACTTTTAATGTTTATTCTTAAGACTCTCATCTTCTAGCTCTCTACAAGTTATCCTCTATATATTGTTGGAGTTGTTTTGCGTTGTACTCTGCATCGGCATTGCCTGCCTGAATAGCTCTGTTGAAGTATTGTTTGGCTCGGGCAGTATCTCTTTTTTGGGCATATGCTACCCCCATCAGATTCATTGCTGCAGGGCTCTCGTTATACTGCTCCAGATAGGCCAAGGCTGCGTCGGGCCTGTTTGCACGTAACTCACCTACAGCAGCGTTTAAGCAGGCAACTTCGGCATCGGGAAAAGTTCGACAGGCAATATCAAATACTTCCCTGTATTGCGGACTATCTGCTGGATAGGTATTGGCCACCAGATACATCTCATTGAGACTTAATACCTTAGGTTTTGTTTTAATAAGTTCTTTGGCTTCCTCAACGTTAAACGTACGTGAAACGAACGTCACCTCATAATCGTTGCGGCGAAGCGGTGGAAAATACTCCCTGAGCATGAGCCTGTAGGTTGAACCGCCGTTCAACTCCATGAGTCGTTTTTCGCGGCCCTCGTTTATACCTACGTTGTCGATAATGTCAAGGACAGCTTCTTTATCGGTCAAAGAGGAACCTTCAACAGCTTTCCGTAATCCTTCCCAGTCTTCGCCGAACCACTGTACGTTAAACCGGTCCCGTGCATAGCCGTATTTCTTCTCCATATAACGGGCAAACGTTTCAGCACGGCGTTGAGAGAGGAGCATATTGCGCTCGTACGTGTCTTCAGGGGAAGCATAGCCGGAGATAGTGAAATTAGTAATTGAGAGATCAGAATCGGCTTTCAGTGCATGAACTACACTGTCTACTCTGGCCAGTTGCTCAGCATTGTTCTGGAAGTCCGGCAGTAAATCGTAACGTCCCACGATGTAGTTGAGGTGTGCGCTGAATATTTCGCTTCGCACTTTTACTTCTTCCACTTCGGGTACGATATAGGACATGCGGAAGTCGGGAAAGAACTTGTCGGCCAGTATCCTCTGCGAAACCAATTTATCGGGTTGCATGTCCGAACAATCGGCACAACCCACTACTTCCGTTCTCAGTAGCAACCGTGCATTTCGTTGCCAGTCCGAATATGGCAGGGTGGCGGTATAATGCATCGACTGGGCCGTACCGTTCCGGCGCACCAATTGTTTTTCCACCGGCATGGAAAGGTGTGTTTTCCCATTCCACTCAAACGGCCTTTGGAGTACTTTATTCCGTAGTGTCCCTTTCACGGCTATAGATTCTAATTCTACTTCATTTTGATTGGAGACTATTACAGGTGTGATAATCAGCATATCATTTTTGTTGAGCCTCAAGTTGTCGAGGTTCATATCCATGGTCACGCTTGTTACGCCCCCTTTCTTAGATATAGCCTGGTTTTCAATAACTATCTGATCCGTGTAGTTGACTTGAGCCGTTACTACCTCATGGCTTACGAACAAGGCAGTCATCGTAACAAGCAATCTGTATATACTTTTCCGTTTCATACGTACTTCCATTTTTTTATTTTATAAGATAAATAAGGGATATTGCCGCTTTAGTTACACCCAAATAGTTTTGGGTATCGCTGGATATTTTGCTTCCGCACTTCACACAGGTAAACTTGTCGTACGTCAGGTAAGCATAGCCTGCGCCGATGCTGAGCTCAAAATTCCACCTGGGTGAGATTAACCACTGATGCCCGTAACTGATGCCAGCTCCGTAAGCAAAACCTTCGTAGCGGAATTCGTTTAAATTGGATAAACGACCTACTGGAATATCTATTCCGCCGATGTTGTATTCGCCTGCCAATGCATGCAATCCAAAAAAATGGCCGTTGAAACTTTCGCAAAGCCAATACCTCAGCTCAGGCTGAACAATCCAGTGTTTTGCTTTTTTGTTGTCGTTAAATACAAAAGGGTTGAATCCTCCTCCTACTTCGAGTGTGTACTTACGATTAAGGGCAAATTCTAAACCAACATTTGGTGTACCTGCTGCCGCCCAATGAGCGAAATTGGTTTTGACTCCGACTGTCTGGGCATGTAATTGATACGTTCCCAGTATCAATACTATAATCAGAATTAATTTATTATGCTTGAGCATTTTATTTGTAATATTGAGTTTGTAAATATGTGAAGCTGCAAAAAACAGACACAAAGTTGTATTTCTCGGACTCATAAATGACTGATAAATCTCCTATTTTATAAAATAGTGTATCTTTTCCACATTTTTTTCTCATAAATGAACCCTTTTAGTCACCTTATTTTTTACCTTTATGAATAAAGGCGGGAAAGGTCTAAATAATTTTAAATAGGGTTTTTTATTGAGAATTCATTTTTTTGTTGATGCAAAATTAGGATAGCCCAAAAGAAAAAGTTATAACTAAAACGACTTTTTTTTGCACTTTTGAGACACTCCAGGAAGTTAAATTTGGACTAAACGAGCGTGATGAAAAAATCATACTTCTGATAATGACAAGGTTAAAAAGTAACTTTTTATACAAATCCGATAACGAAAAAAAGTCAAAATATTTAATAAAAAGGACACATTCGAGAAAATCAGCGAAAATGACCGTTAAAACACAAGTGTTTATATATTAGATTCTTGATGTTTTTTCTTCATAATTGACAGCTTTTTTTGAAGACAATCTTTTTTTCCTATTTCATAAAATATTCCCAAATCGTCAAAAAAATTCTCAAACGGTAAAAAATAAAAGAATAAAAGAAGATGAAATTTGCAGCAGATAGATTCTTTTTTTAATTTTGTCCTAAATTTGTTGCCATGTTATACCCTATTTTTACTATCCTGCCCGCAGCTGTATGTGTGTTTTGGATATTTTTACTGCTCGTTGATAAGCAAAAAAACAGGTCGAAAAAGTTTTTTATCCTACTACTGATCTTTATACTGGTCAACTTTATTGCTCATGCCGCTTTTTTCAATCATAAATATGAATTATATACCGTGCTAGACAGCATATGGGTGTTTACTTCATTGCTTATCTTTCCACTGTACTACTATTACATAAGGATATTGACGACGGATCCGGCGATACAGTATAAGTGGTCCTGGCTTGCTTTACCATCCTTTCTGCTGGCCATATACAGCGCAGTGATCTACCTGTTGATGACACCGGCAGAAATGGAATCATTTATACAGGGTATTATGTATCAAAAAAGTGGATATGAGCCTTACCCCCGGTTAGTTCGTTTGCAAATTTTGCGTGAACACCTCTTTAAAGTCCTGTTTTCAGTTCAGGTCATTTTATCGGTTTATTTTGGTTTCAGGCTTATCGATAAGTACAACAAAAAAGTAAAGACGTTTTACTCGAACCTGGGAGGGAAAGACTTAACTCCTATGAAATGGGCAGTTGCGGCATTACTACTGGCATCAATGGTTTCGGTGCTGGCGAACAGTATTGGTAAAAGCTACTTTATCACACACCCCCAGCTTCTTTTTATACCTTTCACTATTTATTCTGTCTGTATTTTTTTCAGTGCTTATGTGAGCTACATGCAACGGTTTACCATTGAACATTTTACCAAAAATGTAAATGAATATGAATTAAGTAGAGTATTTACAGTTAAAAAACCCGTTGCCCACTATTATATTCCAGGTATGGATAACCTGAAATCACTGCGGGACCGGTTGATTTATTTGTTGGAGAAAATAGAGATTTTTAAAAATCCCGAACTAAAGATTTCCGATGTTTCTTTGTTGTTAAAAACTAACCGTACTTACGTCTCAAAGGTAGTCAATGAAGAACTCAATACCAACTTTTGTGATTTGGTGAACAGTTACCGGGTCAATTATGCCGAAGAATTGCTTTGTTCGCCGGAACAAGCCAATTCACTTTCGATCGCGGAAATTGCGGAGATGTCGGGATTTTCAAGTGAAAGTTCCTTCTACCGGGTGTTTAAAAATAAAAAAGGTATTTCTCCAGGTATTTATAAACAGCATAGATGTAATGTTTTAGCCGTTAATGGCTAAAACATTACATCTCATCACTCCATACAATCCACAACACGCTGCACGTCTAAGTGAATTCCGTAATATGCATATGCATCAACTATTACGGTTGTCTCGTTGCCTTTATACGTAGTAAACAGGCCGGGGGCCGGGTTACCGCTGGGAGCCGTTTCATATCCCTGAATTTTTACCGACTCTGCAACACTCTGCAACCGGGCTCCGTTAAGCGCGGCAAGAGTGATGGTTACTTTACCATCCACCACTTCGGAAAAAGTTACGGTTCCAACCAGGTAGTTCTGACCGGCAAAAACATTAACGGGAGTATTGGCTACATAAGGAGTATAGGTAGCCCAATTGCCTTGAGTTACGTAACGGGAACCTGCTGCCCAAGCTGTTTCGTCCTGATAACACACCTCTACCGGCGGTTCATCTTCACAAACGGCTATGCAATATTCAAATTTCATAAACCAGTTTTTACCCACTTTTCCGCCTTCTCCAAAGGCTGTTTCACTTTGAACTATTTCGCCGTCAACCACTTTAACCACTTCGGCATGAGCGGCAACACATACACAGCCTTCGGGCAGTGTGTCCAGTGGAATTTCAACATAATAGAAGGTTTGCAAGCCGTTAAATTCAACTTTATAGGGGAATTGTCCCGGAACAAGATTGCCTTGTTTGTTCACCGGTAACTTGTCGCAAGCGCCCACAAAAAGATGAATTGCTTTCATTTTCCATTCCCCGGTAGTTTCGTAAGCAACATACAATTTTTCTTTGTTGTTAACTACATATACTTTCCCGGCTTCGTAATGTTGTCCAGCCATGAGGCGAACTTCTTGTACATCACGACAGGGATCTACGCAAGCGGGAACTTCTACTGCTCGGGTACCGGCAGTAACGGCAACAATACCTTCTTCCTCAGCAAGATTCAAGTCATTGGAACAGGAAGAGTGAGTGATGGCAATTGCCGACACGGTAATAACTGCGAAAAACAAAACAATTTTTCTCATAAATAATAATTTTAAAATGATTAAACATTAAAAAAGAAAAAGATTTCTTCCGTTGTCAAAA
>ENA-UOOE01001672-UOOE01001672.1-fermentation-metagenome-genome-assembly--contig:-NODE-1672-length-18156-cov-4.980719_pt1 | contig 18156 bp, 16 predicted proteins | sample MGYA00245776_ERZ724021 | MGnify/ENA primary metagenome ERZ724021 (study PRJEB28704, sample SAMN03018321) | fermentation metagenome | biome: anthropogenic terrestrial biome; feature: soil; material... | reverse complement strand
CTTTGTACATTATTATCTACAAAGCAATTTTTATCCATTACTGTTTTAATCATTTTCCGAAGCTGATTCAAAATCGTAACACCACATATACCGGCAAGTCCATAAATGATGAGTATTGGCCAGAATTCTTCTGTAATAGCCGGAGAAAAATATTTTCCTGCGATTTTTAGAATAAAAGGAAGTCCTAATATAACAACAATTCCTGAATAGAACATGAATCCTAACAATAAATTTGTAAATCTAATTAATTTTTCTTGACTCATATAAACACAATCCTCCCTAAAATATTTTGAATGTCTCTTGGTTTTTTATTTTTATTATATCATTATAAATTATGTATTTCAATATATTATTATTGTTTATCAATATATTTTTATTGTTTATTATTTCTTTCATAAGCTTCATACTCAGGTGTAAGGTAAAGGTATAAGACAGGGGTTTATTTGTTAAAACGAAAATCAAAAAAGGACAAAAAAACAGGAAACTAACCATAAAGTCCTGTTTCCTTTTGTGGTTAATTTCCTAATTTATTATTTACAAAATATTCTGAAAATGGAGCTCAAAAGGGTCAGTCCCCTTTTTCGTCTTCGTCTTCGGATATTTCTACTTGTTCTCCATCAATTTCTGCTGAGGCTTTTCTTACTTTTGCTACACTTGCTACTTTTTCTCCTTCAGGAAGATTAATCAGCTTTACACCTGATGTGATGCGTCCAAGTAATGAAATGTCGGCACACTGCATACGAATTATGATTCCTTCCGTATTGATAATCATTATCTCGCTGTCTTCTTCTACTGACTTCATTCCAACTACATTCCCGGTTTTTTCGGTAATCTTGTAACATTTTACTCCTTTACCGCCGCGGTTTTGCTTTGTAAATTCATCAAGACTGGTGCGCTTTCCCATCCCTTTTTCGGATACAATCAGAAGTTCTGATCCCTGGGTGCTCATCTGCATTGCTATAACTTCGTCTCTGTCGCTTAAGTTCATACCGCGAACTCCCATGGAGGTTCTTCCTGTTGCGCGGACATCCTGCTCATTAAAACGGATACACTGGCCATACATGGTTACAAGGATTATATCCTCGTTATTATCGGTAATTTTTACTTCTATCAGTTTATCATCTTCACGGAGTGTAATTGCCGCAAGGCCTGTTTTTCTTACATTCGCATAATCTTTTATAGGTGTTTTCTTTACAAGTCCCTTTTCGGTTGCCATAAACAGATATTTGCCATCTTCATATTCTTTGATTGGAATCATAGCTGTTATTTTTTCATCCGGCATTAACTGCAGAAGATTAATAATTGCCGTTCCTCTTGCTGTACGGCTCGCCTCCGGAATCTCGTATCCTTTTAGCCTATATACACGTCCTGTATTTGTAAAGAACATAATATAGTGGTGTGTCGATGTAATGAACAATTCCTCAATATAATCGTCATCCAGAGTCTGCATTCCCTTGATGCCTTTTCCTCCGCGGTTCTGGCTCTTAAAAGTATCAACAGTCATTCGCTTAATATACCCTAGTCTGGTCATCGCGATGACTATACTTTCCTGAGGAATTAAATCTTCCATGGAAATGTCAAATTCATCAAATCCTATTGATGTCCGTCTATCATCTCCATATTTGTCGGATATAACTAGTATTTCCTCTTTTATAACTCCAAGCAGCAATTTTTTATCTGCAAGAATAGCTTCCAATTCACCAATTTTCTGCATCAATTCCTTGTATTCATTTTCCAGTTTTTCCCTTTCCAAACCGGTCAATGCACGGAGACGCATATCTACAATTGCCTGAGCCTGTACATCCGATAAATCGAATTTTGCCATTAACTCATCTTTTGCAATTTGAACATTTTTTGAACCCCGGATAATCCTGATTACTTCATCAATATTATCCAAAGCAATAAGTAATCCCTGTAAAATATGTGCTCTTTCCTTTGCTTTGTTAAGCTCATATTTTGTCCTTCTGGTCACTACATCTTCCTGGTGCTTCAGATAATATTTAAGCATATCCAGAATATTCATTACCTTTGGCTCATTGTCCACAAGGGCAAGCATAATAACACCAAAAGTATCCTGAAGCTGTGTATGTTTGTACAGCTGATTCAGCACTACATTCGGATTCACATCACGGCGGAGTTCTATACATATTCTCATACCTTCACGGTTGGACTGGTCTGACAGATCTGTAATGCCGTCAACTCTTTTATCTCTTACTAATTCTGCTATTTTTTCTATCAGTCTTGCCTTATTGACCATATAAGGAAGTTCCGTTACAATAATACGGTTTTTTCCATTAGCCATAGGCTCAATATTGGTAATAGCACGCACCCTTATTTTCCCGCGTCCGGTCCTGTAAGCTTCCTCAATTCCCCTTGTCCCCAGAATTTCGGCTCCTGTAGGAAAATCAGGCCCTTTTACAATATGAAGTATATCCTCGATTGTAGTTTCTCCATTTTCATCAATCATGTCATCTATAATTTTGACGACAGCACCTATAACTTCCCTCAAATTGTGGGGAGGTATATTCGTTGCCATCCCAACCGCAATTCCGGAAGTTCCGTTTACCAAAAGATTTGGAAATCTTGAAGGAAGAACAACAGGCTCTTTCTCTGTCTCATCAAAGTTTGGAATAAAATCTACAGTATCTTTATTGATATCCGCAGTCATCTCCATGGAAATCTTACTGAGGCGTGCCTCAGTATAACGCATAGCAGCTGCTCCATCCCCGTCCACAGAGCCAAAGTTTCCATGTCCGTCAACCAGAGGATATCTGGTAGACCATTCCTGGGCCAGATTTACCAGTGCACCATAAATAGAGCTGTCCCCATGAGGATGATATTTACCCATTGTATCTCCGACGATACGTGCACACTTACGGTGAGGCTTGTCAGGTCCATTATTCAATTCAATCATAGAATACAGAATTCTCCTCTGCACAGGCTTTAATCCATCCCTTACATCAGGCAAGGCACGGGCAGCAATTACACTCATGGCATAATCGATATAAGAGTTTTCCATTGTTTTTTTCAGATCAACTTCATGGACTTTATCAAAAATATTATCTTCCATCTTCATATCCTTTCTTTTATGTTAAGCGAATACACAAAATACCCAAAAGTATCTATCTCCACTTTGGTATTTACTTAAATATCCAGGTTTTTCACATATTTAGCATTTTCTTCAATGAACTCTTTTCTCGGCTCTACTTTATCTCCCATAAGTGTAGTAAAGGTCAAATCCAGCTCAGAAGAGGTTTCTTCATCCATTGTAACTCTTAAGAGAACCCTGTGCTCCGGAGCCATGGTTGTATCCCAAAGCTGTTCTGCATCCATCTCTCCAAGGCCTTTATAGCGCTGAATTTTATTATTTCCGTCTCTTCCTACTTCTGTAAGTATTTCACTTAATTCCTCGTCACTGTATGCATACCATTCCCTTTTATTTTTCTCCAGCTTATAAAGAGGAGGCTGTGCCAGGTAAACATGCCCTCCCTTAATTAAATCAGGCATAAAACGATATAAAAATGTCAGCAGCAGGGTGCTGATATGTGCCCCATCCACATCGGCATCAGTCATAATAATAATCTTATGGTACCGAAGTTTTGAAATATCAAAATCATCGTGTATTCCTGTTCCAAATGCCGTGATCATCGCCTTAATCTCTGCATTTGCATATATTTTATCAAGTCTTGCCTTTTCCACATTCAGTATCTTACCTCTTAGGGGAAGAATAGCTTGGGTACTCCTGTCTCTGGCCGTCTTTGCAGAACCACCGGCAGAATCACCCTCCACAATATAAATTTCACAGTTTTTGGGATCTTTATCAGAACAATCTGCAAGCTTTCCAGGAAGTGACATTCCTTCCAGAGCAGATTTGCGCCTTGTTAAATCTCTTGCCTTTCTTGCAGCCTCTCTTGCACGCTGAGCCATCACAGATTTATCTACTATCATCTTAGCCACACTCGGATTCTGCTCTAAAAAAATTTCAAGCTGTGTACTGACAATATTATCAACTGCACCCCTTGCTTCACTGTTTCCAAGCTTCTGCTTTGTCTGTCCCTCAAACTGAGGATCTTCAAGTTTTACACTGATAATAGCAGTCAAACCTTCTCTGATATCCTCACCGGACAAGTTTGCTTCATTATCCTTCAATAATTTATTTTTTCTTGCGTAATCATTGAATGTCTTTGTCAGGGCATTGCGGAATCCTACTATATGTGTACCTCCTTCAGGCGTCGTAATATTATTTACAAAACCATAAGTATTGTCATTGTAGGAGTCATTATGCTGCATGGCAACTTCCACTGCAACATTATCTTTCATTCCCTCACAATAAATAATACTTTCATACAGAGGTGTTCTGCTGCGATTCAGATAACTGACAAACTCCTTAATTCCACCTTCATAATGAAATGTCTTTTCTCTGAGTTCTTCTTCTCTCTCATCTCTGAGACAAATTTTAAGCCCTTTTGTCAAAAATGCCATTTCTCTGAAACGCTGCTTCAAAGTATCAAAATCAAATACTGTTTCTTCAAAGATTTCATCATCGGGTAAAAAAGTTACCCTTGTACCTGTCTTTTCAGGGTCACATTCCCCCACTACTCTTAGCTTATCAACAACTTTTCCACGTTCATAGCGTTGTTTATATATACTGCCTTCATTATAAATTTCTACCTCAAGCCATTGTGAAAGAGCATTTACAACAGATGCACCAACTCCGTGCAAGCCTCCTGATACCTTATATCCCCCACCGCCAAACTTTCCGCCGGCATGCAAAATGGTAAAGACTACTTCTACTGCGGGAAGCCCTGATTTATGATTTACTCCCACAGGAATTCCACGCCCGTTGTCAATGACTGTAATTGAATTTTCTTTATTTATACTTACAAGAATCTTATCACAATATCCAGCCAATGCCTCATCTACGGCATTGTCCACAATCTCATATACCAGATGATGGAGTCCTCTTGCAGAAGTGCTGCCGATATACATCCCCGGTCTTTTTCTTACCGCTTCCAATCCCTCTAATATTTGGATTTGATCAGCCCCATATTCAGCATCAAATTCTGTACCTGTTGCACCCATTTAAAAACCTCCTAATTCTCTTCTGCTACCTGTCCATTTTTCACATGGAATATTTTATTAATAGAAAATCGATGATTCACAAACTCATCTAAACCAGTACATGTAATTACAGTTTGTATATCATGAATACTATCCAATAAGTAGTTTTGCCTGTGTTTATCCAATTCAGACAATACATCATCTAACAATAATACCGGTGTGTCTTTAATTAACATTCTGACCAATTCTATTTCTGAAAGCTTCAGTGACAGCGCAGCCGTACGCTGCTGTCCCTGGGAGCCAAATTTTCGAATATCCAGACTTCCTTCCATGAAGGATAAATCATCTCTGTGAGGGCCTACAGAAGTACTCTTCAATCTCATATCTCTTTCTCTGTTTTTCTTCAAAGCCTGTGCAAAAGACAAATTTCCTACACTGCTTTCGTATTCCAGAAATATATGTTCTTTTCCCCCTGTCAGCCTATAATGAATATTAGAAATTATTTTATTCAACTGTCTTATAAAATTTCTTCTGCTCTCTATCACTTTCATTCCATACTCAGCCAGCTGCATATCCCATACATCAAGTGTCTCTACAAGATTATGCTGTCTGTCAATATCTTTAAGCAGAGAATTTCTCTGATTAATAATTCGGTTATAACTGGAAAGATTGCTGAGATATATTTTATCAAGCTGGGATAATTCCAAATCAATAAATCTCCTTCGGCCTGAAGGTCCTTCTTTGATAATATTCAAATCCTCCGGAGAAAAAAATACAAAATGAATAATCCCAAATAATTCGCTTGCTTTCCGGATTGGAACCTTATTCACTGCAATTCCTTTGGGACTATTCTTCTTCAAATGCATATCTATCTGGTATTCCATCCCTCTTTTAATGACAATGGTTTCCAAATGTGCTTCATCGTGTTCAAACTGAATCAAATCTCTGTCTTTTGTGCCCCTGTGAGATTTCGTTGTACCTGACAGATACAGTGCTTCCAGGATATTTGTCTTTCCCTGCGCATTATCCCCATAAAAAATATTTGTCTGAGTATCAAGAGTCAAATCTAACAAATCATAATTTCTATAATTCTTTAGTTTTAAAGATTTGATTACCATAATTTCTCCATCAGTGTAATTATTTTACACTTTTTCAGACTATTTTTCAATTTTTATTTTCTGACCACCAAATTCAACGCTGTCTTTGTCGTATAATTTCCGGCCTCTTCTTGTATCCTTCTCACCATTTACACATACCTGTCCATTCTGGATGACTTCCTTCGCCACCACACCTGAATCAACCAGGCCGGCAGCTTTTAATGCCTGGCCAAGTTTGATAAATTCGTCACCTTCACGCAACTTAATAATTTCCATACTAAATCCTTTCTTATGCAACTGCATTAAAGTTAACCGGAAGAATTAAATAAATATAACTTTCATTCTCGTTTTTAATAAAACATGGCGCTTTAGCATTCATAAAATATAAATCAACTTCTTCATCATCAATTACCCGAAGTGCATCAATCAAAAACTTTGGGTTAAAACCGATCAATAAGTCCTTACCCTCTTTAGTTATAAGAATTTCTTCATCCATTGAACCAATCTGTGACTTAATCTTCAACTCCATGGATTCATCCCTGATGTCAATGATAATTGGCTTTTTTTCTCCCTCTTTTATCAAAAGAGTAGCCCTGTCTATACAGTCTAAAAGTTCTTTTTTATGGATCTTTACCTTCGTCTCATAATCACTGGACAGCATCTGATTTATTTTAAAATAATTTCCTTCTATCAACCTGGACACAACAACTGTTTTATCAAATTCAAAAACAATATGATTCTTTGTAAATGATATATCTACATTAACATCGGCTTCACCGCCTATAATCTTACTGATTTCCTGAAGTGTTTTTCCTGGGACAATTACTTTCCTCGGTGAATAATTATCTTTTAACTCAATTTTGCGGATAGAAATTCTATGACCATCCAGAGAAACAACCTTCAGTATATTATCATCTATTTCAAACAATTCACCTGTCATCATCTTGTTCGTATCGTTATCGGCAATGGAAAAAATTGTCTGACGAATAACTTCCTTCAACGTAAATTCAGAAACTGTAATATAACTTTCCTTCTCAATAACCGGAAGATAAGAAAAATCTTCCCCTGACTGTGCTGCAATATTAAATTTTGCTTTTTCACAGGTAATAATGGCTTGACTGGATTCATCTGTTTTTATAGTAACATCATTATCAGGAAGCTTTCGGACAATTTCCGAAAAGATTCTTGCATTCAAAGCAATAATTCCTCTTTCCTCAACTTCCCCCTCAATTTGTGTTTCAATACCTAATTCCATATCATTCGCAGTCAATTTTATAATATCGGCAGATGCGTCAATTAAAATACATTCAAGAATAGGCATTGTTGTTTTAGAGGGAACTGCTTTAGATACAATACTCACGCCTCTTACAAGATTAGATTTTGAACAAATGATTTTCATATGTCGGTAACTCCTTTCAATTATCATGGTGAATTATTTTTTCCGCCGCTTTTTATAGATAAATAAATAAATAAATTCCGCCTCCTTAGTAATAGGGGCTGTAGATAAGTTGATAACTACTTCAAAGCCTTGAAAATAAAGAGGATGCCCATACTGAAAACTCTGTAGAAAGCTATTAAAGTTTGATGGGATAGGGTGGGAATAATTTTAAGGCTTTATTTAGTTTACTTTTTATGAACCTAATAATCCACAGTACTTTAACATAGTTACTCACAGTTTTTTTAACGAAATGTGAATTATTAATTTCCTGTAAAATGTTTTTAAGTCCTTTTTAATGTTAAATAGGATTAATCTTTTTCTTAATAATATTAACAGTATTGTTGAGTGCTTCATCAATTGTTATGTCACGGGCAATCTTTTTCACACCGTGACTGACGGAGGCATGATCTTTTCCCCCTAAAATAATTCCTATTGTTTTAAGTGGGGTCTCTGTCATGGTCCGGCAGAGATACATGATAATCTGCCGGGGAAGAACAATTTCAGCACTTCGTTTTTTACCTTTCAGCTCAGGGATAGGAACGTTAAAGTGTTCAGAAACAACATCTATAATCAGCTCAGGTGTAACTTCCCTGTTTGAGTCAGGAGAAACCATATCTTTTAAGGCCTCTGCTGCAAGTGGAATATCAATTGGCTTATTCTCAAGATTGGCCAATGCTATCAGTTTATTTAAGGAACCTTCCAGTTCTCGAATGTTTGACTTAATATTATTTGCTATGTATTGAAGAACGTCATCTGGAATATGATAACGTTCCAATCCGTCCAACTCCTCCTTTTTACGGAGGATTGCCATCCTGGTCTCATAGTCAGGAGTGGAGATATCTGCAATAAGTCCCCATTCAAAACGGGTACGCAGCCTTGCTTCCAGTGTTTCAATATCCTTGGGAGGCTTATCACTGGATATAATAATTTGTTTTCCAGATACATGAAGGTGATTGAATGTGTGGAAGAACTCTTCCTGGGTGCTTTCTTTACCAATAATAAATTGTATATCGTCGATGAGAAGTACATCATTGTTTCTATATTTTTCACGGAAAGTGGTCATTGCAAGTTCATTTCCAGTTTTACCTATTTTCAATGAATCAATCAGTTCATTTGTAAAGGTCTCACTTGTTACATAAAGAACTTTCTTTGTAGGATCATTTTCTAATATGAAATGTGCTATGGAATGCATGAGGTGTGTTTTGCCGAGTCCAACTCCTCCGTATATAAAAAGAGGATTGTAAATCTCTCCGGGGGACTCAGAGACAGCAAGGGAAGCTGCGTGTGCAAAACTGTTATTACTGCCCACCACAAAAGTATCAAATGTATATTTGGGATTTAAATTTGCATTTGCAAATATTGCATTCGACTTTTTCTTTTTTGCAGTATTTTCTTTCTTTTCCTTAATAATAAGATTATCTTCTGTCACAAAGGAAATTTCATATTCCTTACCGGTTACCTCTGCAACACATACTTTAAAAGGAAGAAGATATTTGTCTTCTATATGCTCCAGACTTGCTTTGAGTTTTACAAGAATATAGACAGTGTCTTCTGTAACTTCATATACTGTCAATGGTGCAACCCACGTATTGTATGCAATATTTGATGAGCAATATTCGGATTTCATCTTATTTAAGATCTGCTCCCAACTTTTTTCCACAATGTTCATTCATAGTACTCCTAATCAATATAATAGAGAGATATATGCAATCTCTCCACTACATTTTACATCAAAAGGGCCTGATAAGCAATGGAAAAAGGTGTGTATAACTTTATACACAGCCTAATCTCATATGTTTAAACACAAAAAGTTAAAAAATAAATTTAATCTACATGTTATCCCACAGTTATTTACATCTTATTCACAAGTTATCAACATGATATAGGGTCCCAAAGTCATGCTTTTTCATGCAAGCATGAAACGCATGACCTTTTGACCCTGGTATAATCAACATAAAGATTCTACCATATTTATAATAATTTTTTTAAAAATACCCTTAATATCTTGACTTACCGTGATTTTTTGAATATAATTAGACGCAGTGTCTTTGTAAGAAAAGGACAACTTTAAAATGAAAATAATTGTAAATACTTTATTATAAGTATCTCAATCAAAGGGAGGTGTATCTGTAATGAAAATGACATTTCAGCCAAAGAAAAGACAGAGATCTAAGGTTCATGGCTTTAGGGCAAGAATGAGCACACCGGGCGGAAGAAAAGTATTAGCTGCCAGAAGAGCAAAAGGAAGAAAACAATTATCAGCTTAGGCCGCATCTATGTGGCCTTTTCTTCTATCAAAGAGCAAAGAGGTTATCAATGAAATTTTCCGAATCTTTAAAAAAAAATAAAGATTTCCAGGTCATCTACAAAAGCGGAAAATCCTATGCGAATAAATATTTAGTAATGTATGTGAAGGAAAACGGTCTTGGGAAAAACAGACTTGGCATTTCCGTAAGTAAAAAAGTAGGAAATAGTGTGGTCAGACATTATCTGACAAGATTAATAAGAGAAAGCTATCGGCTTCAAGAAGAACATTTCCAATGTGGTTTTGATATTGTTGTGATTGCAAGAGTGAGTGCTAAAGAAAAAGGTTATCATGAAATTGAGAGTGCACTTAACCACTTGGGAAAACTTCATGAAATATATAAGACTTATTAGCAAACCTGATAAGTTTTCAGTTTCGGTGTAGTTTGTGGATACCGGGACGTTCTTTATAAAAGGAGTGATGCAGTTGAAGCACATTTTTATATGGCTTATCAGATTCTACCAGAAGTACTTGTCCGGATTGAAAACACGGTATCATTGTATTTATACGCCAACCTGTTCACAGTATGGCATTGAAGCGATTGAAAAGTATGGTGTTGTGAAGGGTGGTGCTCTGACAGTCTGGAGAATTCTGCGCTGCAATCCATTTGCAAAAGGTGGATATGATCCGGTACCTTAAGGAGGATAAAAAATGTATGGAATTTTAGCGGCAGGCTACGGAGACTGGCCGGTTATCAAGCAGATTTCTTGGCTTCTGGGAAAACTGATGAATGGAATTTATGTTGTAATGGACAGTGTTTTTAATGTGCAGAACATTGGTGTTTGTATTATTATATTTACAATCATTATTTATACATTAATGATTCCACTTACAATTAAACAGCAGAAGTGGTCTAAAATGTCTTCTGTTATGAATCCTGAAATCCAAAAAATTCAAAAAAAATATGCAAATAAAAAAGATCAGGCTTCTATGTTAAAACAGCAGGAAGAAATGCAGATTGTCTATGAAAAATATGGAACTTCACCTACAGGCGGATGTCTTCCGATGTTAATTCAGATGCCGATTCTTTTTGCACTATATCCGGTGATTCAGAATATACCAAAATATGTGGACAGTGTAAAAGCAGTGTATATGCCTGTTGTAAATCAGATTATGTCTGTTGACGGTTTCCAGAAAATTATGGAGAAGATTGGGGAAGCAAAACCCGTTCTGATGAGCCCGACCAGCTATGATTATTCAAAAGCAGATACGTTGGTCCAGGTGTTATATAAATTTCAGGATTCCACATGGAATACACTTGTAGATAAGATGCCCTCCATAGACAGTATTGTAACTACGACAACTCAGACGATGGGTCATTTGAATAGTTTTATCGGTATCAATATAGGTGAGGCTCCTTTTACAATGCTGATGACTGCAATTAAAAATTTCTCAATTGCCGGAATAATTGCAGCTGTTATTATTCCTGTTATGGCCGGTCTTACACAGTTTTTAAGTGTAAAACTGCAGCCCCAGCCGGAAGTTAACACGGATAATAACCCGATGGCAAGTTCTATGAAGACGATGACATATACAATGCCTTTAATATCTGTATTTATGGGATTTACACTTCCTGCAGGTCTTGGACTTTACTGGGCAGTCAGTGCGGTAGTAAGATCAGCACAGCAGCTGGCAATTAATAAATACCTGAGCAAAAAGTCACTTGATGATTTAATAGCAGAAAATCAGAAGAAAGCTGCAAAAAAACGTGAAAAAAAGGGAGCATCTGCAAAAACTATCAACAAAATGGCAACGACAAGTACAAGAAATGTGGAAGATAAGAAAAAAACAAAGATGTCAGATGTTGAGAGAGATGAACGGCTTAAAAAGGCTAGGCAGCAAACAAAGAATGCAAAACCAGGAAGTCTTGCTTCTAAGGCAAATATGGTCAGCAGTTATAACAGTGGGCAAAAGGTATCCGATAAAGAAAAAAAGGATAAGTAGAGAAGAGTAAGTCTAGAAAGGGAGGATTCAGGATGAATGGTAGTATCAGAGTATCAGCAAAAACAGTGGATGATGCAATTACAGAGGCAATGATTCAGTTAGGTGTTACCAGTGATAGACTGGAATACGAGGTAATTGAAAAGGGAAGTTCCGGTTTTCTGGGAATTGGTATTAAACAGGCAGTAATTGAAGCAAAAAGAAAGCCGGAACCTGTAGCAGATGGACCTGAAATCCAGAAAAAAGAAGAAAAACCCGAGATAAAGCATGAACCTGTAAAAGAAATTAAAAAGAAAGAAAAAGTAAAAAAGGAAATAAAGGGGGAAAATGATCAGCTTGCAAAAAGTTCATCTGTTATACCTGCGAAACATGATACAGAGCTTGCTGTAGTGAAAGATGAAACAAAGAAAGCTGTTGAATCCTTTTTAGGCGATACCTTGAAAGCAATGGGAATGACAGTAGAGCTGAAATCTGAAGTTGATTCAGATGGTGCATTGAGTGTGGAGATGAGTGGCGAGAATATGGGGATTCTTATTGGAAAACGCGGACAAACCCTGGATGCCCTGCAGTATCTGGCGAACCGGGTAGCAAACAAGAATCAGGAGGGATATGTTCGCGTGAAGCTGGATACAGAGAACTATCGCTCCAGAAGAGAGGAAACTCTGAAGAACCTTGCAAAAAATATTGCATATAAGGTAAAGCGTTCTAGGAGACCAGTATCGCTGGAGCCCATGAATCCTTATGAAAGAAGAATTATTCATGCTGCACTTCAATGTGATCCGTATGTAACTACACATAGTGAAGGAGAAGAACCTTATAGAAAAGTAGTTATTACATTGAAAAAGTAGAAAAATTGAAGCGAAAGAGGACGTCTGCTGCTTCACGGAGGCTTTCGTGAAACAGCAGATGTTCTCTTTTATGTATACTACGATGTAGGGGTCAAAAGGTATTTTGCCCCCTGATACCTACGGATTGCTCCGCACTTTGTGCTCCCACAATCCTAAAAACATTCGAAATCCGCCCTATTCGGGCTACTTTCTCATGTTTTGCGGGTCCCAAAGTCATGCTTTTTCATGCAAGCATGAAACGCACGACCTTTTGACCCTGGTATCATACTACAGTATTATAGGAGAAATAAATGAAGAAAGATACAATTGCTGCGATTTCCACCGGAATGACAAATTCAGGTATTGGAATTGTACGTATCAGCGGTTCAGAGGCATTTAGGATTGCTGACCGGATATATAAAGGTAAAGACAGTCTTTTGAATGCTGAAAGCCACACAATTCATTATGGTTTTATCAGAGATGAAAATGAAACTATAGATGAAGTACTTGTTATGCTTATGCGTTCTCCCAGAACCTTCACCGGGGAAGATACAGTAGAAATCAATTGCCACGGAGGAACATATGTGGTAAAACGTGTATTGGAAACAGTTATAAAAAATGGAGCAAGACCGGCAGAACCCGGGGAATTTACAAAAAGAGCCTTTTTGAACGGAAAAGTGGACTTATCACAGGCGGAGGCTGTAATTGATGTGATTACATCTGAAAATGAATATGCGCTTCAAAGCTCAATAAGTCAACTAAAAGGTAGTATTAAGAAAAAAATACAAGATATAAGAAATAAAATAATTTACGAGACGGCATTTATTGAGACTGCATTGGATGATCCTGAACATATTAATATAGATGGATATGGAGAAAAACTAAAAAGTGTTATTAATAATGTTTTAATTGATTTAAATCATTTAATTGAATCTTTTGACAGCGGACGTATTATGAAAGAAGGAATACAGACTGTTATTGTTGGAAAGCCAAATGCAGGAAAATCTTCTCTTTTAAATACTCTTTCCGGAAGAGAGAGAGCTATTGTGACTGATATAGAAGGTACGACCCGTGATGCTTTGGAGGAACAAATTCAACTTAAAGGGCTGACATTGAATATGGTTGACACGGCAGGTATAAGAGATACTGATGATATTATAGAGAAGATGGGTGTGAATAAGGCACGTGATTATGTCACTTATGCTGACCTTATAATTTATGTTGTGGATGCTTCAAGGCCTTTGGATCAAAATGATGAAGATATTATCCACTTAATAGAGGGAAAAAATACTATTATACTTTTAAATAAATCCGATTTAAAGGTAATTGTAACGAAAGATAACTTGCAAAACAAAATTAATAATATACTAAAAATAGATAAGAATGAAGGAAAACTTGCAAAAAATATTCCGATGATTGATACATCATTAAAGGAAGAACAGGGGATTGAGGAATTTGAGGATATGTTAAATTCTATGTTTCTTAAGGAAGAAGTATCCTTTAATGAGGAAATATATATTACAAATATCAGACACAAAGCGGCACTTTTAGATGCCTGTGAAAGTTTGAAAAAGGTACTTGACAGTATTGAGAATCAGATGCCGGAGGATTTTTTTTCTATAGATTTGATGGATGCATATGAAGCATTGGGAAATATAACAGGGGAGACGATAGGAGAAGATTTAGTAAATGAAATATTCAGCAAATTCTGTATGGGTAAATAAAGACAAATATGATATTGCCGTAGTAGGGGCTGGACATGCAGGTTGTGAAGCTGCTCTTGCAGCGGCTAGGCTCGGATTTAAAACTATTATGTTTACGGTAAGTATAGAAAGTATTGCATTAATGCCTTGTAATCCAAATATTGGAGGAACATCAAAAGGTCACCTGGTCAGAGAAATAGATGCTCTGGGAGGAGAGATGGGAAAGGTGATAGATAAAACCTTTATACAGTCCAAGATGCTTAATCAATCAAAGGGGCCGGCGGTACATTCTCTGCGTGCTCAGGCAGACAAGGCACACTACAGCAGAACAATGCGCAGGGTGTTGCAGGAACAAAGTAATCTGGATATACGCCAGATGGAAGTAACAGATCTGTTGGCAGAAAATGGGCAAATAACCGGTGTACAGACTTATTCAGGAGCAATTTATCCATGCAGTGCTGTTATACTTTGTACCGGAACATATCTAAAGTCCAGATGCATTTATGGTGATGTTAGCACTTACACCGGGCCAAATGGCCTTCAGCCTGCAAACTTTCTGACGGATAGTTTAAGGTTACTGGGAATAAAGATGTATCGTTTTAAAACAGGAACACCTGCAAGAATCGATAAAAAATCTATTGATTTTAGTAAAATGGAAGAGCAAAAAGGTGATGAGCGAGTTGTTCCGTTTTCTTTTACTACAAATCCTGATGATGTGCAGATAGATCAGGTTTCCTGTTGGCTGACTTACACAAATGAAAAAACTCATGAAATTATAAGGGATAATTTGGACAGATCTCCACTTTATTCTGGAATGATTGAAGGAACAGGACCAAGATATTGTCCGTCAATTGAGGATAAAGTTGTAAAATTTTCTGACAAAAATAGACATCAGGTATTTATTGAACCGGAAGGACTGGAAACAAATGAAATGTATGTTGCCGGTATGTCAAGTTCATTGCCGGAGGATGTTCAGTATGCCATGTACCGCAGTGTATCAGGATTGGAGCAGGCGAAAATTGTTAGAAATGCATATGCAATTGAGTATGACTGTATTGATGCCAGACAGCTGAAAAATACCCTTGAATTTAAAAAAGTAAAAGGATTGTTCAGCGCAGGCCAGTTTAATGGAAGTTCCGGCTATGAGGAAGCGGCAGCCCAGGGATTAATAGCAGGAATAAATGCGGCAAGATTACTGCAGGGAAAACAGGGAATAGTAATTGACCGCTCGCAGGGATATATAGGAGTGCTTATTGATGATCTTGTGACAAAAGAAAGTCATGAGCCATATCGAATGATGACATCAAGAGCTGAATATAGATTGCTTTTAAGACAGGATAATGCGGATATGAGACTGACAAAATTAGGATATGAGGTTGGACTTATAAATGAGAAGCGTTTTCAAAAACTAATTAGGAAGGAAAGGGCAATTGACGAGGAAATTTACAGGGTTGAGCATACAAATGTAGGTAGATCTGAGAATGTACAGAATTTATTGAGGTCTTATGAGAGTACATCACTTATATCAGGAACAACAATGGCGGAGTTAATCCGGCGACCTGAATTATCCTATGAAATACTTGCACCCATTGATATAAAAAGAAAGGAGCTTGATCCTGGTGTAGCGGAACAGGTAAATATTAATATAAAATATGATGGATATATTAAACGGCAAAAAAAACAAGTTGAGCAGTTTAAAAAATTAGAAAAGAAAATAATTCCAGAAAAAATTAATTATAATGAGATAAAAAGTCTTCGTATAGAGGCAAAACAAAAACTGATGGAAATACGTCCATCATCTATCGGGCAGGCATCAAGGATTTCAGGAGTATCTCCGGCAGATATTTCAGTACTTTTAGTTTATCTTGAAAGTAAATAGGAGGATAACATTATTTGGGAGAAAGTGAATGGAAGATAAGTTTAATAAACAGCTAAAAAAATTAGATATTTATTTAAGTGAAAAGCAAAAGTGGCAATTCAAGAAGTATTATGAACTCCTGACAGAGTGGAATAAAGTTATGAATCTTACAGGAATAATAGATTATGATGAGGTGAATGAAAAGCATTTTGTTGATAGTCTTGCAATTGTTAAATCAATAGAATTGAAAAAAGTAAATGAAATGATAGATATAGGTACCGGAGCAGGTTTTCCGGGAATACCTCTTAAGATAGTTTTTCCACAGATGCATGTAGTTTTGCTGGATTCTTTAAACAAAAGAGTAAAGTTTCTAAATATGGTAATAGAAGAAATAGGTTTACAGAATATAGATACATTGCATGGAAGAGCTGAGGATTATGCAAGACAAGAAAAATATAGAGAAAGATTTGATTTATGTGTATCCAGAGCAGTTGCAAATTTATCCACCTTATGTGAATATTGTATTCCTTATTTGAGGATTGGCGGAATATTTATATCTTATAAATCTGGAAATATAGAGGAAGAACTACGAAATTCAAGGAGAGCAATAAAAGTGTTAGGCGGTGAAGTGGAGAAAAATATAATATTTCAACTGCCGGAGACTGATATAAGCAGATCATTTATAAAGATAAAAAAAAGAGAGAGTACAAAGAAAGAATATCCGAGAAAAGCTGGAATACCAGCTAAGGAACCGATGTAATCGGAATTATTGTTATTGAAAGTATTCATGAGGATGCTGCAACTGCAGCATCCTCTTTCTTTTGCCATTATCCATCAATTTCAAACAAAATTTCAACCTGTTCTACAAATTTATCCGGCATTTCTAATTGTGGCAAGTGCTTTGTCTTATTAATCTCCACAATTTCGATAGAAGGAAGTTGGTTTTGATATTGACTGGCCACTAGTGTATTTTCAGGGTTAGAATTTCCAACAATAATAAAAATACTATTATTTATTTCTTTAAGGCAATGTATAATATTCGCATTTGAGTATCTGGATTTTATACTGGAATATAGATACTTTGAACGAGTGTTATACTTATGGGAGGCTTCAAAATACGCAAGTATACTTCTTTCATCAATCTTATTTTGATCATAGTAGTATCGAAATCTGAAATTATCTTCGATTGTTCTTTTATTAATCAGTATATTATAAATAAATGTACCTATGATGGGCGTATTTATAATATGGCGCACCATTTTAGTACGTTTTGTCGGTATCTTTGCAAGAGTGATAAGACTTTGTGGATTAACCATTATAACTTTGTTAATTACTGTATTATCATTTGCACATGCCATCAAAACAAATGAACCGGATTCTCCAGTACATATAACATCTGTCTTTTTACCAATAATATGCTTAATAAAATCAGTAATTAATTGAACATACAAATAGTTGGTGTAAGTTAAATTAGGTTTAGCGGAACGTCCACATCCAAGTAAATCAATAGTATAGACAGTATTAGTTTGTGATAATGCATCTACTATTTTATTCCACTCATATGCAGAACTGGTAACATTTAAATCATGAATCAATAAAAGGGGGGAACCCTCTCCCTGTTTTGTATAAAATATCCGGCCAAATCTCCATTCATAATATTGTTCATCTTTATAAAATAAAAGGTTATCTATAGTAGAAATGTGATGAACTAACCGATTAACAACATGTATAATTCCGATTGAAGTACCACTGAGAAGAACACATGAGGTAAGTCTTTTTTTCCAACCCAAAATATCACCTCTTTCTAAATTTATATTTCTTATTATACTACACTCATTGAAGCAAATAAAGTAAAAATACAAATTTTTATGTATATAATGATGTAGGGGTCAAAAGGTATTTTGCCCCCTGATACCTACGGATTGC
>ENA-UOOE01001668-UOOE01001668.1-fermentation-metagenome-genome-assembly--contig:-NODE-1668-length-18181-cov-9.181618_pt1 | contig 18181 bp, 13 predicted proteins | sample MGYA00245776_ERZ724021 | MGnify/ENA primary metagenome ERZ724021 (study PRJEB28704, sample SAMN03018321) | fermentation metagenome | biome: anthropogenic terrestrial biome; feature: soil; material... | reverse complement strand
GAGCTTGAGCAGCAGGAAACCAAGGTAGCCGGTATCGTGAAAAACTATCTGGGCAACAACGTCTATATGACGCAGAAGCAATATGAATCTCTTTTCGGAGACTATGAAGCAAACGGCGTGCTGGCACACCTGACGGATGCCTGCACCGATCCAGGTGCCTACGCGGAGGAGCTTCAGGATAACGATGCCGTTCTTTCCGCTGTCAGTACAGCCAAGCTGAAGGAAGAATTCGGCTTTGACCTGATTGATGCCGTTGTACTTCTGTTTATCGTCATGGCAGGGGGTCTTGCCCTGGTGGTCCTGTTTACCCTGTCCAATACAAATATCTCGGAGCGTACCAGAGAACTGGCTACCATAAAAGTGCTCGGCTTTTATGACAAGGAAGTCTACCAGTATGTCAACAGGGAAACGCTGATCCTGACCCTGGCAGGAATTCTCCTCGGTCTGCCGCTGGGACGCTTTATCAGTGGCTTTCTGACCACCGTACTCAATATGCCGTCCATCTATTTTGCCGTGCATATTGAGCCTGTCAGCTATCTTATTACCGCATCAATCACATTCCTTTTCGCCATATTGATCAACTGGTTCACCAACCGTACACTGGACCGTATCGATATGGTGGAAGCAATGAAAAGCGCTGAATAAAAAAAGACCCGGAAACGGGCCTTTTTTGATTTGCTTATATACCTGTAAAACTTAATGGAATTTCCTACCGGACTTTCCTTGCCAGCATCTGCGCCTTTACGGACAGCTCCGCCGCCTTCAGGGCATGTTCCTGCGTCATGGCATTCTCCGTCCGGTGGATGCAGTCCAGAATCAGCTGACCAAAGTAAGGAAACCCGGTCTTTCCCGTTGCATTGATATAGTGCTCTCCCTCTTTATCCACGAGAAACACATGATTACCGGTCTTCTCTTCGGCTACATTTACATTCTTTCTCAATTCAATATAGCCTTCTGTCCCTAAAATAAAGGTTCGTCCGTCGCCCCAGGAAGAAAGTCCATCCGGTGTAAACCAGTCCACCCGGAAATATCCCATGGCACCGTTGTCTCCCACCAGGGTCGCATCCCCGAAGTCATCCAGCTCCGGATATTCCGGATGATTGTAGTTTCCAATCTCACTGTTCACCACGGTGGCATCCCCGGCTCCTGTATAATACAAAAACTGCTCAATCTGATGACTTCCGATATCGCACAGGATTCCACCGTAATATTTCTTCCGGAAAAACCAGTCCGGCCGGGAGGGTGCGTTCAGACGGTGAGGACCCATCCCCAGGACCTGAATCACTTTGCCAATGGCTCCCTTTTGAATCAGTCCTCCTGCATATACGGCGCTTTCCGATTGCAGACGTTCGCTGTAGCTGACCATATATTTTTTCCCGGTTTCACGAATGGCCTGCTTTACCGTCTCCAACTGCTCCAGCGTGGTCAGAGGCGCTTTGTCCACAAAATAGTCCTTTCCGGATTTCATGACGCGGATACCCAGTGCCGCACGCTCCGACGTCACACACGCCGCCGCCACCAGCTGAACCTCCGGATCGTCCAGCACCTGCTCTTCTCTTTCTGCTACCCGGACACCAGTCGCTTCATAGGCCTTCCGAAAGGATTCCGCCTTTTTCGGATCCGGATCATAAACCCACTTCAATGTGGCTCCGGCTTCCAACAGACCATTGGTCATTCCCCGGATATGCCCATGATCCAGTCCTATTGCAGCAAAAACAAATTCACCCTTTTTGACCACCGGGTTTGGCTTTCCCTTTGGCGCATAATTCATTCCATCCCTTTGATCCATGATGTTGCTCCTTCCCTGGTTCCATGATTACCCTCTCAAACTTTATCTTTTCTCTCAACTGCAGTACTTCTGCAGTGTTCTGCGCACCGCTCCGGGACCTTCCAGCATCTCCGCGAACATTCCCTTCACCTTTGTGGCCATTCCGCAGGAAAACAGATCAATTGAAAAGATACTCTGATCACGGAGTATGGTGTCGATTCCTTTCTCATCCACGGGGTGCTGTCCCGGCCGGATGCCTCCAAGCAGCCCGGCAAGCTCTTCCATCCGCGGGTCCGGACTCAAATCCATATGATTTCCCTTATCGTCCACACCCAGAAGGTATCGGAGCCAGCCTGCAAATACAAGAGGGATCATTGTCAGATCGCCCAGGCTGAGATCGGGACTGGATACGTAGGAACGAAGCGTCTGCCCGTATCGGACGGGAATTTTCTGCGATGTATCCGTCGCAATTCTCTGCGGAGTATCCGGCATAAATGGATTGGGGAACCGTTTTGTCAGTACGTCCTTCAAAAAATCCTCCGGACGGATAATGCCGGGATCGATCACCACAGGCATTCCTTCCTTTTCCCCCAGTTCCCATACCAGCTTCTTCAGCTCGTTATCGCTCATTTCCTCATGGATGGTCTGATATCCCAGCAGGCATCCGAAAACTGCCAGAGCCGTATGAAGCGGATTCAGGCAGGTCCCGACCTTCATTTTTTCAAACCGGTCAACGGTATCCCGGTCGGCAAACCAAATGCCGGCTGCTTCCAGCTGGGGTCTCCCGTTTGGAAAGGTGTCCTCTATGACAAGATACTCTGTCTCTTCTGAATTGACAAACGGAGCAGTATAGGTATGACGCTCTGTGATAATCTGCTCGGTATCCTCGAATCCGTCCTGTTCCAGCAGCTTCTTTACAGAAGCGTCGGGACGGGGTGTGATTTTATCTATGGCGGTCCACGGGAAGGTTATCCTTTCCGGATCGGACAGATACTCCAGGAAGCCTTCCTCTGCTCTGCCTTCCGCCACCAGATCCCTGGCATGCTTTTTCACCGCGTTGGAGAGAATCTCCCCGTTTCGGGCACAGTTGTCCATACTGACCAGGGCAAGGGGCCACGCTCCGTTTTGATATCTTTCCAGACAAAATTCTGCGATTCTGCGCATCAGCGGGCCGGCGTATCCCTTTTCCGTTATGGTAAAGCTGACCATCTGAACGGACGGCTCCCGGAACAAAGCCAGCATTCTGTCCGTTTCAATCACAGCCTCCATAACGCTTCCCACTACCTTTTTGCCCACGGTTCCATCCGCCTTCAGCGTAACCAGAAGGCTCAGGGAATCGTAAGGCACATAGGCACGCCGGACGAGCTCCGGATCGAAGTCCTCACAGACGATAATGCCCCGGTCTGTCCGTCCCTGTTCCAACAAAGTATCCATGGCCGATGCCATAAACGCCCGAAAAATGTTCCCTGCCCCGAAGTGAACCCAAACAGGTGCTTTCCGGGTTTGAGCCTTTGCCGCCTGCCTGTCATAGGTTGGAATGACATAGTCCCTCTTCCACTCCTCACGTTTACTCCAGGCTTCTGTCAATTTCATAAGCTTCTCCTCCGTCCAACTTATTTCTGTTGCATGTTTCCAATGAACCCTTATGAACAGCTTCCCACAAACCAAGGAGATAGGTAATACCCATGGACCGATCATACAGACCATACCCCGGTCTTGCCTTCTCTCCCCATACCATTCGGCCATGATCCGGCCGGATATATCCATCAAAACCATTGTCATGAAATGCTTTCACAACACGATACATATCAAGATCTCCGCATGAACTCAGATGAGCAGTTTCCATGAAGACCTTGTTATCCAGATGTTTGACATTGCGGATATGAGCAAAATGTACCCGCCCGCCGGACACAGACTCTTTTATCATTGAAGGTATATCATTCTCCATATCTGCCCCCAGCGAACCGGTACAAAACGTCAGGCCATTATACGGACTGGAATTTAAATTCAGAAACCTGCGAATGCTCTCCGCATTCCGGATTACCTTAGGAAGACCATATAGTGAAAATGGCGGGTCATCCGGATGAATGGCCATTTTTATATCAAGTTTCTCTGCATATGGAATGACGGCGTCCAGAAAATACTTCAGGTTTTTCCAATACTCTTCTTCGGACATATTCTGATAAAAGTCAATATCCTCTGCCATCGCTTTTAACCTCTCCGGTTCCCAACCAGGAAGGGTATAGCCTTCTGACCTGGCAAACATCTCTTTTGCGATCCGGGACGGATTCATCTGAAGGACATCCTCATGGTTATAGTACATTACCGTGCTGCCATCTTTCAAAGGAAAAGCAAGATTGCTTCTTACCCAATCCATCACAGGCATAAAATTATAACAGAGACATTTTACCCCGATCTCCGAAAGGTTTTGAAGTGTATGAATATAGTTTTCAATATATCGGTCCCTTGTCGGCAATCCCTTCTTGATATCTTCATGAATGTTGACGCTTTCAATCACTTCCATTTCAAGCCCTGCAGAATTGATCTTCTTTTTCAAATCTTTAAGACGTTCCAGAGGCCAGACTTCTCCTGCCGGTATGTCGGACAGCATCGTCGCTATGCCGCTTACTCCCGGAATCTGACGAATCTGATCCAGTGTAACGCTGTCGTCCCCTCCGGGGAACCAGCGAAAAATCATCTTCATATGGATTCTCTCCCTTGTCTCAAACCCAGGCCGATACTCGCCATAAGGCTGTCCAAAAGTTTCCTCCTTTTTCTCAATTCCAATTTAACAGATCAAAATAAAAAACTTCTATACTCTATCCAGGATCCTATCTTAATGTTTCTTAATATACACTGTCACAAGACATAACGATCCAACTCCAAAAAGCAGAAGATAAAGAAAAAGTTTCTTACATAATTATACCGTGATCCCTTCCGGGTGTCAAAAATCTAAATTTCCTGGTATATGTCAGGAACCGTGAAAAAATTAAGCACTAACACCATTGAAATCCATAAAGTAAGCGCAACCCAGACGAGCCGCCTATTTTAGTGCTTGATAAAACAAAAAACACCAAATATTATCAAAGCTGGCAATAGAAGCAGATACGGAAATATTTACTTCGTATATAGCGGAATCCCTATTTATAATTACCAATATTTATTTCGTTCGTTGTGAAATTCTTAAGATTCGTTGTCTTCTCATGAAAATGAATCGCATTTTTCTGTATCCCCTCTGCAGAATAGAACGCGTCCTCTTTGTGAATCGGCAAACGAATGGTCCGTTTTTCAAATCCAGCCTTATAAACAGCAGTTATCAGCTCCACAGTTCTCCTTCCGTCTTCTCCCGTGATAAGAGGCCTTTGCCCATTTTCAACTGCCGACAGCATATTCTCTATTTCTCCGACATGTCCCTCGTATTTTAAAGAAGGAATTGCTTCATATTCCGCGTTTATTTTATCCGTAAGTTTTGGATTGCTTACTCCAAAACCGTTTTCCATGGACACCGATGCAATACATGACCAAGGCGCTGAAATTTTTGCTTTTTCGCACTGCAGCACAATTCCCTGTTCCTCCCCATGATGCACAACAGAGCTCGTTACCTGGGCTACAGAGCCATCCGCATATCGCAGCGCCGCAAATGACAGATCTTCCACCTCTGCATTGTCATGCATGACATTTGCCAGCATGGAGGAAACTTCGACCGGCAATGCGCCCTGGATCCAATTCAACATATCAATATGGTGCACGGCATGATTCAGGGTCGGCCCGCCGCCTTCCTTTTCCCAGGTTCCTCGCCACCAGAGATCGTAATAACTATGACCGCGCCACCAGAGGGAGTTCACGTGCACACAACGTACTTTCCCGGCGATTCCGCTATCCGCTATTTTTTTCAATCTCCAGATAGTATCCCGGAACCGGTTTTGTGCTATGATACCCATCGTTACGCCGTTCCGTTTTTCTGCGGCAAGCATCTCGTCGCACTCTTTCAATCCCGGTGACATGGGCTTCTCCACCAGAACATGCTTGCCTGCGTCCATACTATGGATTGCAATTTCCGCATGACTTGACGGCGGGGTACAGATATGCACCAGATCAATCTTTGCATCGGAAGCAAGCATTTCTTCATGATCCCGGAATACTCTTACATCCTGCAACCCAAACTTCTTTTTTGCAGCCTCCGCCTTCTCCGGGCATATATCACATAAGGCCGCAATCCTGCACCGATCAGGAAATTTCAAAATCCCCGGAATATGTGCTCCCTGTGCGATCGCACCAACACCTGCCACTGCTATATAAATCATTTTTAACCCCTTCTGCATTTTTGCTTTATGAACTTGTAATTTCGTGATTTCATTTATTCTCACTTCGTAACATTATTATATCATGACTTTGCTCCCTGGATATTGTCTTAATTAATGCTTTTTTTGTAAAAATTAAAGCAGGGCCTTTGATGAAACAGGAGTGGATTATTCCTTAATACTGCCTAGAGCAACACCATCTATTATATACCTGGATAATAGAAAATATATAATAAACAATGGCAATACTGTCAAAGATAGTCCCAAATATACTGAACCATACTCTGTCTTATATATATCCCCCCGCAATAGACTTACCATCATTGGCATTGTGTATTTGTCCTGATCCGTAAGTAAAATCATCGGAGTGAACAGATTATTCCAATTTCCCACAAAGGAGAAAATCGCCTGTGTTGCCATAGCAGGTGTTGCTATTGGCAGAATCATCTTATTAAATATGTGAAACTCACCAGCTCCATCTATTCTCGCTGAATTGACAATATCAAGGGACAGAGCGCCAAGCAGATACTGTCGCATAAAAAACACAGCGGAGGGTGCGGCTATTGCAGGCAATATCAGCGGTAAAAAGCTATTGGTCCAATGGATTCTATACATAAATTGATAAAATCCAATGCCTGATACCTGTGCAGGAATCATCATTACTGCCATTATAAATGTAAAAAATGGTTGACGCATCTTCCAGTTATAAGCTACCAATGCATAGGCCGTAAGTGACGAGAAGTAAACCGTTGCTATGGTAGCGCTGATGGAGATTATCATGGAGTTTATAAAACCCTTAACAGGATTAAAGCTCTTACCCAATAAAATGTTTAAATTGCTCATTAAATACCTGGAGGGCAACAAGGATATGGAACTTTGCTGTATTTCATATGTTCCTCGTGTAGCATTCATAAACATAATCCAAAATGGCAATATGCTCAGGATCGCAAGAAAAATGCAGAATATATATTTCAATATTTTACCAGTATGATGTCGCTGTGGGTTCTTACTATATCCCATATTTTTGACCTCCTCCCTTAATCCCGATTCCTTTTTTCTGTTTACTTAATGCTCTCTTTTTTTCTTTTTTAAGCCGTATCTCATCCTTATCCCGCATTATATAGAAGAGTATGCCAGATAAAACTGCGGCTATTACGAACATAATCATACTTGCTGCAGCTGCGCGATTATACATATAACTGCCACTAAATGCCTGATTGTATATAAAGACACTTGTGGTAAGTGTTGCGTTATCCGGGCCTCCATTTAAGAACAGTTTTGGTATGTCAAACATCTGCAATCCACCAATCATGCTGGTTATAAGCGTATAGAGCATTATAGTCCTCAGGTTCGGCAGAGTAACATATAAAAAAGTTTGTGTATTTGAGGCTCCATCAATCTCAGCCGATTCGAGTATTGCCGGATTGATTCCTGTCATGCCCGCAATAAGCACTATCATAGTATGTCCATACCACATCCAAAACTGAATAAATGATACTATCCCTCTCGCTGTTCCTTGTCTGATCAAGAAGTTTATCGGCTCATCAGATAGACCCAGGACTTTAAATAAATCGTTAACAGGCCCCTTTGGATATCCGAACAACGAATTAAACAGAATGGCTATGGTTGCAGCCGTCATTATATTTGGCATATAGAACAATGTCTTAAATACACCTTGACCTCTCATCTTATTGCGTTGATTGGCAAACCACGCTGCTAATAATAATGCCAGCAATATTTGAGGAATGAAGTTGAGTACCCAGATCCGCGCTGTATTTGATAAGGACTTAATAAAGGACGGATTCCTAAGCATGTTCTTAAAGTTTTGAAATGGATCTGATAAAAAATGAATATCCGTTCTACCCAGACCCTTTAGATCCGTAAAACCTATCACAGCAGTATAGATTATGGGATACAACGAAAATATAAGGAAGGTAAGAACAAAAGGTATAGAAAATATATACCCGTATTTCGCATAGCTAACGCTTTTCCGTTTCATAGGAATCACCTCCGGTAAAACATAGACTTTCATTTTGCCAAAATCAAAGGCAGACGGAAAAGACCGTCCGCCAGCGTTACAGAAAAAACTATTCCACAATAATATCGATGTTGTCAGCAACCTGTTGGCTGAAATCAGCTATGGCCTGATCCCGGCTCTTCTTACCTGCAGTGTATTCACGTACCTGTTCACGCCAATAGGAGTTGATTGTTTCATCATATTGCGTCAAATTCGTACCAGTGGCAAATTCACCTGCGGGAACGAAAACATCAAACATATCCTGTCCACCCAGGAAGTCAAGTGTACCATCCGACTTCTTCATAACCGCACCGGAAGCAACAGCATCTTTGGTACCACCAGGCCCGTTGAGTGTTCCATTAGCCCAGAAATATTGCAGCCCGTTCTCAGAACTGTCAAGCGTAATCCACTCAAGTATGTCGCCAACTGTCTTCTTAACCTTGCTGTCCTTATTGGCCAGAATCCATGTACCACCCCAGAAGAATCCAACAGGAGGTTCACATACAGCCCAGTCACCATATGTGCCTTCACCTGGTGCTTCACCACCGGAATTGCCCGCTATGGTATAATTAATAAGCCAGGCAGGTCCGAAGAAGCCGAAAATTTTCTTGGGACCAGCATCTTTCATATCAGCAAACCAGGCATCCTGCCAATCTTGTGTATCATTATGGTAACCGTTATCCTTAAGTTTTTTAGAAAGATCCAGAAATTCCTCACGTCGTGGATCAATATTAAGTTTTCCATCGACAATCCAACCCTTTTCAGAGCTGTTCTCCACTGCATGCCACATATCACCATCTCCGGATACAATGCCATACCCTTTTGCCTTCAGCTCCTCAGCAGCATCAAAGAATTTGTCCCAGCCAGGACCTACCTTTTCCTTTATCACTGCAGGATCATCCGTACCCCATACGTCTTTTGCAATGGATCGACGATAGATAAAGGCCCCGCCAGTTGCCTGATATCCTAGCGCTACAAGATCATCATCCGGAGTTGTACCGATATCTACTGTATACTGAGCAATTTCAGATTCTTTTAACAGATTATCAACGTCTGTCCCAAGGTCCTTATAGGGAGCAGCATACTGACAGGCGTCCCCCTGAGTATATTTTAGTACGAATGCCGCCTCTGCACAGTAAATATCCGGTGCATCGTCACCGCCAGATGCCAGTGCCTGATCAAGTGCAGGCTGATACGCACCATCTGTGGTAGCAATTATAGTAGTCTTGATTTTATAAGGAAAGTCGGGGTGAAGATCTTTATACTTCTTCATCATATTGGGAACCTCATCAGTAAAACTCCAAAGGTTGATGACTTTGGCATTGGGATCATCGGTAACTTCAGTATTATCTTTCTCTTCCCCTTTGGATGCATTGGTATCACTGGTACTATTCGACGAACCACTGCTTTGCCCATTACTACAACCTGTCAATGAAAAAGTCATAAATAGTACACAAACAATAAAAGTAATAAAAATACGTTTCTTCATGTTCCTCCTCCTCATATTTTTATGGATTATTTACAATACACATATAACTAAATAACATTATATGATAAATTGGCTTTATTCTCTTCTTAAATATCGCCATATATCAATCAAATGCTGCTAATTTGATTGTTGACTTTTTCTTATAACAAACAGGATGCCTTATAGGATTTTCGTATAAAGGGATTTATACTCTGTTGGTGTGCACCCCCGTTTTGTTCTGAATAAACGATTAAATGTTGCAAGACTGCCAAAACCTGATTTCATAGCAACTTGCATGATCGAAAGGCTCGGTTCAATCAATAATTTCTCCGCCTGCATAATCCTGCAATTAATCAGGTAATTATACCAGGATATATTCATAACCTGCTTGAAAAGGCGTGAAAAGTGAGATTTGCTGAACCCGGCCACTTTTGAAATATTATCCAGTTTAATATTTTCAGTACAATGATCATTTATATAATTACATACGTCAATAAAAATTTCTATATACTCGGGCCATTTCTTATTTTTTATATTTGAAAGCTTGTTCTTTCTATCTGTACAATTCCTTCCCAGGATCACAAAAAAGCGTAAGATCATGGAGTAAATCGAAGCTTCCCTAAAGCGTAACGTGGAAAAATACTCCGCTGTTATATCCGAAATAAGCGATGAAAGTTCTTCATGTATATGGACCATTGATGAAGCTGTAATGAGTACACAGGGATGAAACATATGAAATATTGACTTTAGTTCTTTAATGTCACTAAACACGGAATAGTCAACCTGCAGTATTATTCGATAGCCACCAGGTGGTGCAAATAACTGATGTAGAGTTCCGGGTGATATAACAATAATATCTTTCATATCCAAATTATAAGTTTTTTCATCTATGATAGCTTTATAGGTATTCTCAACTGGCATAATTATTTCAAAAGCTGTATGCCAGTGTTGCGGATAATCCTCATATTCCTTGTTTTTATAGATTCGGATTTTAAAGCTTTCTGGATAGTTCACAGTTTCCTTTATTCCATCTAAAACTTCAATCACAAGAATAATCCTCCCTATAATTTCCTTATTTATATATTTTTCTTCCATATATATCTTGAATACCTGTCTTTCTATAAAAATACGTATTTATCACATCCCTCCATTCCTTCGCATCCCTTAACTGTATCCTTAACTTTTCTAAAACCAGGCTATAGATATCTTCATCAATTTTTCCTTTTAAAGAGGACCATTGTGTCAATAGATCTTTCACCTGTTCCACTCCTTTAAAATGTATATCATATATATGTTGTATAACAGTCTTCCCTGATTTTAGTTTATGATTATATGACACATGATGAAAAAACAATAAAAATTTCTCAGGGCAATCTTGTATATTCTCATATATGCCAGCTGCTGGTTCCCTGTATTGTTTTGTATAACCTGTACCTGTAGCTGATGTCCTGTCTACCCCGATACCTTTCAGATCAGCATAATGGTAGGTCCCCCAATGCGAGTATTCATAACCGTCTGCATTAGGTCCATAGTGATGTCCCGGATTGACCATCCAACCAACACCTAAGGGACTTGTGTAGTTTTCATATATCTCTCTGGATCCTAATAACATGGAAGTTACAGTCATTACAACTTCGCCCTGATTTCCATAGGTAAGGAGTGTCCATTCATCCGCTATCTCCTTTGATGTCATTTCAGGATTCCAACATAGCCGTCCAAATCCATACAAATTGGCCTGAGCAAGAGGATGTCCTGTCCAGCATGGGCTATCTCCAACATTTGCGACTCCGGCTATTCCACTATATCTCATGTTAAATAAGCTCCCATCTGCTACTTTACTTACAAAAGAACCCTCACCCTTTGCATAAGTGTCAAAATCCAGGGTTTCCTTCCACATAGGAACCAAATAGCATAGATGCTTTTGCTGTCCTGTATATTCCTGAGTTATTTGAAACTCCACCATCATATTGGTTTGTTCCATGGCCCCGAATAACGGCGACACTGGCTCTCTGACCTGAAAGTCCACTGGTCCGTTCTTTACCTGCAGTATTACATTATCCATAAACTTACCATCCAGAGGTTTAAAATTATCATAGGATGCCATAGCCCTATCCATGGATCGGTCTCGCCAATCCACGATACAGTTATATACAAAACATCTCCAGATTACGACTCCACCATAAGGTTTCAGTACCTCTCCCAACATATTGGCTCCATCTGCATGGTTCCGTCCATAGGTATAAGGGCCAGGCCTGAATTCCGAATCAGCTTTTACAAGGAATCCACCAAAATCTTCAATATAGTCATAGATTGTTTCTACAGTATCAGCCCACCATTTCTTCACTAAAGGGTCCAAAGGATCCGCTGTAGGGAGATTACCAACTTCAATGGGAGCAGCAAAGTTTATACTTAGATAGATTTTAATTCCGAATTCACTAAAAACATTGGATAATCCTCTTATCTCCGGAAGATAATCTTCTGTAACAAATTTTGTTTCTTCCTTGTGTACATTAACATTATTTACGACTATGCCATTTATTCCTATAGATGCTAAAAGTCGAGCATAATCTCTCACCCTGCTCTTATCTTTAACAATGGCATTATCCCTGTAGAGAATTGATTCTCCCGCATAACCGCGTTCTATTTTCCCATCTATATTATCCCAGTGATCGATAATTCTCAATGAATTACGAGGAAAATCAACCTTTAATGCCGCTTCTATCGTTTTGCCACAGCAAATCGATCTAATAAAATCGAAAACCCCATAGAGTACCCCATTGCCGTCCTTTCCTATTATTAGTATAGCATCATTTCCATCCTCTGCAATATTCTCTATACAGAATCCTTCCGCTTTCAACCCTGACTGGAGCACATGCCCTTTATTTGCTACATCCTCCAGTCGCCCGACAAGAACATATGGGGCTTCGGGTCGTCTTCTATAAATATCCGCCTCTATATTAAATATCTTTTTTATTGCCAATTTTAGCTCATTCATAGCCGCCAATACAATATCATTGCTCCCTCTGATATAAATGTTTTTGCAGTATTTCATATATTCCTCTTTTAAAGGTGGGTTCAATAAATTCTCAAATCCCAGCCAACAGTCATATAAATGATTTCTATTACTCATTGTTCATACCTTTCTTTAGCTATTTCGTATTGCTCATTTTCTGTAGCAATGTACTTTTATTGTATATTTTATTTGAATTTTGCTCCATATATTATATAATTATATTTGTACTATATAACTATTGAAGTCAGGAGTGATTAAATTGAGTATTCATTCTGAGAATATCTTAAACACAATATTCCCAAAAATTCTATATGCTGTGCAAAGAGAATCTAATACTTCATCATGGTATTTGCCAAAAACGACACTCGACTTCCATAACTTCATGATAATATATGATGGAGAAGTAACTTTTTTAAGAAATGGCTCCATGTGCCAGGGTAAAAAGGGAGACCTGATATACTATAAACCTAATGATATAAGAGAGGCTTATACCTCTAAGGATAATCCCTTAAAGTGTCTCGCTGTTGAATTCTTATATACCTGTCCTGTACAGGAAGGTTCACAGTGGTATCTTTATAACCAGGATCTGCCGTTCGATTTCTGTGAGACCATTGAAGACTCAGATCTCTTTCGTAAATTACTGGATTTATTCTCTGAAGTAGCAAACCTAAGACTATCCATAAACACTGCCACAACTCCCCCTACTGCTGTTATAAAGGAGAGGGCTGTATTTATGGAGATTCTGGCCCTTTTACTTCAATATAAAGAATCCAATCGTAAGTATGGTCACCAATATAATTATTCCAATATTGCAAGGGTAGATAAAGCGATAAATTATATGATTCAAAACTATTCCAGGCCCTTAAGTTTGCAGGACATTGCGGACTACCTGGATATCAGTCCTTCCTATTTGGGCAGTATGTTTAAAAATATAACTGGAAAATCCGTAATCTCTTATTTAATTGATATACGAATTAATAAATCCAAACAATTTTTAAGAGACGGGCTTTCCGTTTCGGAAGCGTCGCAAAAAGTAGGGTTTCATGATATATTTTATTTCAGTCGCATATTTAAAAAACGGCAGGGGATAACTCCTTCTGAATTTACTAAGGCTTGAAGGGGAGAGGCAGCATGTTTGCTGAGTCTCCCCCTATAACATACATCAGTCAAGCATGGTCTTATCACTATAAACTTTTTCCCAGGCTGCCTTACGCTCGTCTATAATAGCTTGACCTCCTGAATTGAGGTAATCTTGCATTCCAGTATCAAACACTTCATCAAATTTATCAACTGAAGCCACTATTGATTGGGTCAGAAAGTTATTACGCTTTTCGCTCAATGCAGTACCCATGCCTTCCTCAGCTTTAATTTCACCAAGAGCGGCATTCTTTCCATAAGATACTTCATATGCGCTAAGATCATATGTCCTGGTGATATACTCCGGATCCACACCTGCATAGCCCTGAGCCAGTGACTGAACGGTCTTTTCCGGATCCCCCAAATTCAAGCCATTTATGGTTATAGTGTAATCTATGTTGTTTGGTGAATTCATTATCTTCTCATCTGTGGCTGCTGTTATCTTCACCGATCCATCGGGCATGGCTTCATGGGTAGAACCTTCTTCGCCTATCTGAAGAAACATACGGTTTTCCAATTTACTTATCCAATCAAGATATACCAATGAAGCCACGGGCTCTTTATTGGAAGCAGGAAAGAATACTTTACGATCTACGGGAGCACTGAGATATTTTTTGTACAGACCTGCATCGTTTTTGAAGGAAACAACTGTTTTAAAAGCTGCATCCTTCGCGACCAGCTTTTGCATATTATATTGTACACCATCTTCCCCATTGCGATAAGGATCATCAGAATTATGCATATAAGAACCTACATATCCCGATTTCATTAAATTTCCCTCAGTAGTATCCCCGGCATCATAAAGAGCAAAGTCCTTCCATACAAGGCCTGCATTATACCACTCATTAATCTTTCTTACAGCTTCCTTATAATTCGGATATAATAGATATCTATCATCAAAACCATATATATACCTGTCTCTATCCGTGATATCGCCGGGTATAAAAGCATGTGCAAGTTCCATGATTCGCCAGCCTACATCAGTACTTAGACTGAAAGGCGTCATCTTATCTGCATCATCGCCCAGTAACATTTCAGCATTATCCTTGAATTTATAAAGCATTTGCTCAAAATCTTCAATGCTTTCAGGTTCTTCCATGCTGAGCTTTTTTAGCCAGTCCTCGCGGACAAAGGTCCGAACCCCGGCATTGTTAAAGAGACGGGCTTCAATCGCCCAAATAGTCCCTTTCTCAGGATCTTGATTCCAGTATATATTGTCATCTGTAAGCAATTCCCACAGATCAGGCAGCAAATCCTTGTTTTTTTCCAAATAAGGTGCCATATCCAGTACTCCACCCATATTGGCATAAGTCTGGATAGTTGGATAGCTGTAGGTAACGCATACATCCGGTGCATCATTGGCTGCAAGCAAATTGCTTAGCACCTCGCCTTCAGTCCAGCGGGGCACGATTTTAAATGTTACTTCAACATTGTGATCGCGTAACATACCTTCTTTAATAAAATCAGTATAAAAGTTATCTTCAGGAGGCGTTCCGCCATCGTTGCCACGATCAAAAACTTCAACACTGATAGACTTTTTTTCTACAAATTTACCATCAACAAGTTCCCCATTATCCTCCGAAGCATTATTTTTATCTTTTGAGGTGGACAAATCAGAGGTCGATGCAGAATCTTGATTCGGTGATTTTGAACCTTGCTGTGACCCACAGGCTGTAATCATTGTAAGTATCATAAAACAGGTTAATAGAATTGATATTGCCTTCGCCCTTTTCATAATGATCCCCCTTATTTTTTATATTATTTCTCACAAAGTAAGTTAGAGTTTCACTCCAATACTTTGTGGGCCATAATCACTTTATCAGATCCATAGTTATATAAAATATATCAAGGCCAATTAGCCTTTTACCGCCCCTATTGTTACACCAGCAATAAAGTATTTTTGCAGCCATGGATATATTATCAGGATAGGTAAGGTTGCAAACATAACAGTAGCCGCCTTGAGCGTGTCAGAAAGACCAGGTGTGGAAAATCCTTCTTGCGCGGCAACCTCAACGCTTGTAACATTATTTAGAATGTTATATAAAAGAAGCTGTATAGGATGATATCGCCTTTCATTTATCATATACATCAAAGCATCAGAAAATCCATTCCAGCGACCAACTGCATAAAACAACGAGAGAGTTGCTATTACCGAAGTCGATAAGGGAAGATAGATACTTACCAAAATACGTATAGGACCTGCGCCATCTATCTCTGCACTCTCCCGAAGACTTTGAGGTATGCCATCCAGAAAGCTCCGCATAATAATCATATTAAACACACTTAGACAATTAGGGATTATCAGTACCAATGGATTATCAAGCAGGCCCAGGTCTTTATATAGTAAATAATTAGGAATGGTTCCTGCACTAAAGTACATAGTCATAATAATCATAGTATTAAAAAATCGTCGCCCTTTAAGATGATCGTAGGTAAGAGGGTAAGCACAAATTACCGTCATTACCATTGAAACAATTGTACATATTACAGTAAGAATGGCAGTCCAAACTAAAGACCATGTATACTTTGAATCCTTCAGTACCGTCTCGTACGCGTCAAAATTGAATTCTACAGGCCAGAGCAAAACCTCATTTTTTACAAGAGCCTGCGCAGAACTAAGGGAGCGTGCCAAAATATTTAATATTGGCAATAGACAAACTAGAATCAAAATTATAAAAATAAAAACTATTACTAAATCACCAGGCTTTATATTTCTGGTATTTCTCATGTATAATACCACCTTTCACCATATTCCTCTCTCGCCCAGCCTTTTCGCCACCGAATTAGCTATAAGAAGAAATACAACACCTATGACAGACTGAAACAAACCCACAGCGGTAGTCAATGAAAATTGAAGACCCCGAATACCATTTTGATAAACAAAAGTTGAAATAACGTTTGAAACACTGGTAACAAGGGGGTTTGTAAGTGCATATGGGCGGTCAAAATCACTGCCCAGAATATGGCCAAGATTCATGATAAGAAGTACAACAATTGTAGGACGCAATTCAGGCAGCGAAATATGCCACATCTTCCTTAAACGGCCAGCTCCATCTACAGATGCTGCCTCGTATAATTCTGGATTTATAGTAGTTAAGGCAGCTATATAAATAATAGTGTTCCAACCCATACTCTGCCATATCCCCAGTAAAACATAAGTAAACACCCAATGCGTTGGTTCATTTAAAAAGGGTATGGTGTTAAATCCCAATCGATTAAGAAGTATATTTATCAGTCCATTTGTAGGTGCAAAAAGTTGCAGAGCTATACCGGATATAATGACCCAGGAAAGAAAATGAGGCATGTATATCACCGTTTGGGTAACACGCTTAAATCCGTTAAACGGCAGTTCATTCAATAGTAGCGCCAGGACAATGGGAATAGGAAATCCGATTACCAGATCAAGCATATTCAGCATTAGAGTATTGCGCAATGCATAGATGAAATCCCTATTTGAGAAAGCCTTAATAAAGTATTCAAATCCATGGTTTCCAGCCCACTCCATCTGCCAGATATTCTGAACAATACTGTAATTCTTAAAAGCTATCTGTATATACATCATCGGTATATAGCGGAATACTATAAAAAAAGCAATTGGCAGAATCATCAGAAGATATAGTGTCCAGTATCGTTTAAAATAATTTATATTGCTATTTTTTCTCAAAATTTCTGATTTCATAGCCAACATTCCTTTCCTCTTTATTTGTCTAAATCCACTAAGCTTAAGTCTATAAAACAGCCATGATATCAGCACTATATAAGGTATGTCCAGGCCTCTCTCATCTATATTGATCATTTCGAACGTCTGCATTTTTTTAAATTTATCCATGTAATTCATATTCTAATTCTATTATAATTAACAGGATATCTGATATCAATGAACGATCTCACTATTATTTGCATAATATCACTAAAAGATAGGCTATAAAAGAAGCAATTCTCTTCACTGAAAAGTAAAGAGAATCGCACAATTTAATGGAAATGCAGCCTTTATCATAGGTTTATGTCAACCGACAAAGGCTGCATGCCTGTCAGGGCAGCACTTCTTTTATCCGGCTGGCTTATTCCTGCAAAAACGGTAAAGTGCTTGCTGTCCAGATATCGGTTTCCTTCCCCGTCCACGATATTCATGGCTTTGTTTGGAATCGTGGCTTCCACCACCCTGTTTTCCCCTTTGTTAAGATGAATTCGTTGAAAACCACACAGGCAGGGATTGGAAACCGCATATTTGGAATATTTATCCTTTATATAGAACTGCACCACCTCATCGGTATCGTAATTCCCTGTATTTTTAATTTCCACCGTTAGCTGGATATCACTATCCTTAGTTACCTTGTTTCGAATCCTCAGATTCCTCAGCTCAACCCTGCTGTAGGTCAGTCCGAATCCAAAGGGATAAAGGGGCTCGGTTTCCATATAGCGATAGGTCCGTCCCTTCATGGAGTAATCAGTAAATGCAGGGAGATCTTCCACACTT
>ENA-UOOE01001666-UOOE01001666.1-fermentation-metagenome-genome-assembly--contig:-NODE-1666-length-18183-cov-322.263680_pt1 | contig 18183 bp, 19 predicted proteins | sample MGYA00245776_ERZ724021 | MGnify/ENA primary metagenome ERZ724021 (study PRJEB28704, sample SAMN03018321) | fermentation metagenome | biome: anthropogenic terrestrial biome; feature: soil... | reverse complement strand
ATATCACAAAACTTTGATCATTGCAAATCGGGATTAACTTAACCTATTGATAGATCAACTTAAACACCAAAAACTGATAAAAAATGTCAACATCCTGTTTTAATGATGAAAAAAGTTTGAATAAAAAAATAATAAGTTTTAAGCATTTAAAAAATTTCAGCTAAAAAAATAAGAAAATAATAATGAGATAATTTCACATTATCTCATTGATGAGCTCAGCATTGAGTATTGAAGCCCCTGCAGCTCCTCTTATCGTGTTGTGACCAACAAGCACGTATTTGAGGCTTTTGGAGAACACTTCATCCTTACGGATCCTACCGACGGACACTGCCATTCCGTTACCAGTGTTACGATCCATACGTGGCTGTGGCCTGTTTTCTTCTTCCCTTATGACCACTGGTGCTTCTGGTGCTGAGTGGAGGTTGAGTTTCTGGGGCATTCCCCTGAAGGATGCAAATGATTCTTTAATTTCATCCAATTCAAAGTCATCCTCCATCTCTATGAAAACTGCCTCTGTATGGCCGTCCAGTACTGCAACCCTGTTGCATGATGCGCTGAGTCCGAAGTTTGCAGGTACAACTGATTCTCCATCGTACTCTCCAAGGAGGTGAAGGGTTTCAGATTCCATTTTCTCCTCCTCCCCACCTATGAAGGGTACCAGGTTGTCAACGATTGCCATGGATGGAACACCGTTGTATCCTGCTCCTGATACTGCCTGCATGGTGGATACGTAGACCCTTTTGATGTTGAACTGGTCGTAGAGTGGTTTCAGGGTTAGGGTGAGTGCTATGGTTGAGCAGTTGGGATTGGTGACTATGAATCCATCCCAGCCCCTGTTTTTCTGCTGGGTTTCTATGAGTTCCAGGTGGTCTGGGTTGACCTCTGGTATGACAAGGGGCACGTCTGGTTCCATACGCATTGCACTTGCATTGGATGCAACTTTCATGCCTGCAGCTGCAAATTTAGGTTCAACCACTGCTGCTGTATCTGTAGGTAGGGCTGAAAACACTATTTCAACATCTTTAACCTCTGCAGGGTCTGTGTCAACAACAGTTATATCTTTCACTGATTCTGGTATTCCAGTGTCTAAATGCCAGGTTGCTGCATCTTCGTATCTTTTGCCTGCCGATCGTTGTGATGCAGTCAGGGCAGTGATCTCAAAATCGGGATGATCCGCCAGTAGCTGGATGAACCTCTGCCCAACCATTCCAGTTGCTCCAAGAATTCCTACGTTTACCATTTTTCTCAACTTCCCCTTATTATTTCAATCTTTCCATCTTTTCTGAGACCCAATCTCAGTTCTCCGTTGTATATTTTTGTAAATCCATTTATTACTTCTACTATTGAACCTTTTTTAATCTTTTCCTTTGGAATGTTGTCGTCCCACAGTTCTAAAGTTACGCTTCCAGTATCATCGACGAGTTTAATCAGAACCAAGCAAAACCTTCCAGATTCATCTTTAATTTCCCTAGGAAGTTTTGAAACCATTCCAATAACGTTAACTCTGGCCAGGTCACTCTCCAACTCACTTATCTTAACGTAATTATCATCCACAAGGTCTGGATCCATCAAAGTGAATTCACAGCATCCCCTAACATCCATGAGCTTTCCAGATACTTCTATGGGTTCACCAATATTTGAGGTCGTTAAATTCTCAGTATCTCCTATGAACTTCACTGCAATATCCTTTCTGGTATTTCCAAGAAGGTACATCTTGTTTTCATCATAGAAGGCAAGGTTTCCCTTGAAATCAACGATTCCATCGTTTGAAAATGTGATGTCTTCCCTTTTGGTTATCTTGTTGAATTCAGCCTTGTAGTTCTGGAAGATTCCCGAGAGGTTGTGGGACTTGCAGGACAGGACGTATTCATCTTCAGTGTACTCCTTTGATGTTTCATGGTTCCAGACATCTGCAAAGAAGCTTGAACCCTCAGCCACTGCATTTGGATCGTCTGTGTAAAGATTTGCCTCTATCTGAGGATGTCCCTCATTTTCCCTGGAGGATCCCAGACCGCTTCCAGTTAGATTTGATGAACCCAGGATCATCTCAGAATCATCTATTACAATGATCTTGGAGTGGACATGGTTGTTGTACTTCACAAACAGTCTGTCCCCGAAAATACTTTTCCACTGCTCAACATCATCCAGTTGATGAATACGCCTGAAAACATCCTCCCTTTGAAGTTTGGTTATTAAATAAACTTCAAGGTCTGGATTGTTGGATAAAGCATTTTCAAACGCCGTTACAAGTTCCTCACCCAGGGTTATCCATGGGTATATGATGTAGATGTAGTTCTGGGCGTAGCTTATCCTTTCATGGATCTTCCGGAGGTAGGACCGGTCTTCCTTTAAAAACGTTGGGAGAAACTCTGTGACATAGTCGTCACGTTGAAATAGCATTTACTCACCTTTACAATCAGTTTAAACCTAAAACATCTCCCATGTCACTGATCTTTCCTTCTTCTGCAGTTACAACGTATCTAACTGCCTTTATAACTCCATTTACAAATGATTGTCTGCTTTGGGCCCTGTGAACAAATTCTATTCGTTCTCCTTCACCTGCAAAGAGTACTGTGTGGTCTCCCACAATGTCTCCTCCACGCACGGCATGTATGCCTATCTCATCTGAGGTTCTCTCACCGACCAGTCCCTTTCTGCCGTAAACCCCAACGTCGTCCATGTTGCGGTTGAGCTCCTCTGCTATGATTTCAGCTGCCCTTACTGCTGTTCCAGATGGTGCATCCTTCTTGTGCTTGTGGTGGGCTTCGATGATCTCGACATCGTAGTCTCCAAGTATCCTTGCAAGGTCACGCACAACCTTGAAGAACACGTTAACACCAACAGCCATGTTAGGAGCTATTACTGCCTTGATACTGTTCTTTTCTATTGTGGATCTGATACTTTCCATCTCTTCATCTGTGAATCCTGTTGTTCCAACCACCAGGTTCACACCGCACTCTGCACATGTCTTTATGGTGACCATTGCAGCCTTGGCTATTGTGAAGTCAACGAGCACATCTGGTTTCTTCGCTTCAAGCTCTTTTTTGAGGTTTTCAGCCCCTATGACCTTCACACCAATTTCTCCAATCCCTATGGTCTCCCCAACATCCTTACCTTCAAAGGGAGAGTTTGGAGCCTCTATTGCTGCCACAACTTCCATATCATCCTGTTGAAGTACTGTTTTGATTATCTTTGAACCCATCCTTCCGCATGCACCTGTTACAGCCACTTTTATCATTTTATCAATCTCCGTTTAAATAAGAATATACATGATGAATCTTTAAAGATTTTTATGTTGATCCATGTTTTTAAAATAACTTCTAAAGATTTATAGGGCATTATAAATATTTTTTTTGATAAGATTTCTTTATCGTGGAATATCAAGAAAAATTAGTTTTCGTTTTTGCACATCCTTTCAGGATAATTCATAAACTCCGGTCATTCCCCAATTCCGTTTGAATCAACGCAAACACCCTAAAAGAAGTAAAATATGTCCTGAAAGAATTAAAATACCTGAATTTCATGAATAAAAAAAATACAGAAATTGAGGTACCGGAATAGGTTGAATTAGGATTTAACTAAAAAAGAGACTTTAAAAAAGGTAAAGCCTTTAAAAAGGGTTTAGCTCAACCCTAAATCAGTCCAAGGTCGTTCAAGACTTCAGAGAGTTTGGCCTTGCTTTCCTCTTTAAGGGGTGCAAGGGGCATTCTAACATGACCTGCAGGTCTTCCCATCATGTTCAGGGATTCCTTTGCAGGAACTGGATTGGATTCTATGAAAAGAACCTTCATGAGATTGTAGAGTTCGTAGTGAAGTTTGAAAGCTGTTTTGAAGTCTCCTTTGAGACCTGAATCAACCATCTGACTCATACGTGCAGGGTCAACATTTGCAACCACACTTATAACACCCTTTGCTCCCATTGCTATCATTGGAAGTGTTAGGTTGTCGTTTCCAGAGAGCACTGCGAAGTCCGTACAGTCAAGGTCCTGGAGTCTTTTTATGGTATGGGAAACCTTGTCCATATCAGGGTTTGCCTCTTTTATTCCAACGATTCCATCGAGCTGGGCAACTTTTCCTATGGTTTCAACGTCTATGTCGGTTCCTGTTCTGGATGGAACGTTGTAAACTATTATTGGTATGTTTGTGGATTCGGATAGGAGTTTGTAGTGCTGGTAGAGTCCGTGTTGCTGTGGTTTGTTGTAGTATGGTGTTATTACCAGGGCTGCGTCTGCTCCTGAGTCTTCTGCATGTTGTACAAGTCCCAGTGCTTCTTTTGAGGAGTTGCTTCCGGCTCCGGCTATTGCCTTTACTCTGCCGTTGACCTCATCAACGAGGATGTCAATCATCTTCCTCTGTTCGTCATGGGTTATGGTGGCTGATTCACCGGTTGTTCCGGCTGCAAGTATTCCATTAACTCCATTTTCAATGAGATAGTTTATGTTTTCACGCATTCCTGTTTCATCCACCCCATCATCCTTGGTGAAGGGTGTTACCATAGCAACTGTTGTACCTTCAAAATTCATTCTAAGACTCTCCTTACAAGTTCATAAGCTTTTTTCCCATCGTTCCAATCCACAAAAATCACCACAGAAGTTTGGCTTGAAGAAATCTCAACGATATTGATCTTGTTTCTGCGCAGAGGCTCCGTTACCTTAGTTATTATTCCCGGCGTGTCTATGAAGTCCTGGCTTGTAACCGTTATCATGGCTATCTCCATGCCCAGGGACAACGAGCTTAAGTACTCGTTGTTAACAACCACTTCATGGAGGACTTCATGGGCCCTGTCTGCAACTGCCTTATCTATGAAGAGGGTTACAGAATTCTGGCCTGTTGATATGCCATAGATGTTTATATCGTTCTCTGCAAGGGTATCTGTGAGTGTTGAGAGTATTCCCCTTTTTGTGAGTATCTCCTCCCCAACCACTGCAATAACAGATATTGGTTCAGAATTAAGGGCAGTTGTTTTAAGCCCCTGATCCCCTGCAGGACCTATTATCTCTGTTCCAAGGGCTGAAAGATCTCCATGCTCAAATCCTATTATCTTGGCATTTATCAATGGATCCTTGTATCTTAGTGCATGTGGATGGAGTACCTGTGCCCCGTGGGTTGCAAGGTCCCTCATCTCTTCAACAGATATTTTGTCAAGCTTCTTTGCACTCTGGAGCTTGTTTGGATCCGTTGACATAACACCGCCAACATCTGTTACAATGATGACCTCCTCTGCACTGAGACAGTGGCCCATGAGGAAGGCTGTTATGTCACTGCCACCCCTGCCCAGGGTTGTAATGTTTCCAGTTTCATCCCTTCCAAGGAATCCGCAGAGTACGGGTATGATACCCTGGTCAAGGAGGTTCATTATTTCCTTGGATTTTTCTTCGGTTAACTCGTAGTTGACCTTTGCATTTATATAATTACTATCTGTGATAACTGGCCAGTTGTCCATGTGAGGATCTATGTATTCAGATTTCACACCGAGAGACTCTATCGTTGCTGAGAAGATTCTGACACTTGTTGTTTCACCCATGGATACTATGTCTGCAAGCTGCTTCTCTGTTACAGCATCACCTACTGCCTCGTGGACTATCTTCAGGATATCATCCGTTGTCTTGTTTATGGCAGAAACCACAACAACGACCTTCTTACCCTTCATATACTCTTTTACAACAGATTCTGCTGCTTTTCTTATTCGTTCTCCATTTCCTACGGATGTTCCTCCGAATTTGGCCACAATTACTTCCATTAAATACACACCTTTAGGTTAAAAGAATTCTATAAAAATTAATATTAATTATAGTATATTTTTGTTTATAAGGATTTATAAAAATTTTATAAAAATATGTGAGAATTATAAAAGCTAGATAAATATAAAAGTTTAAGTTTAAATCTTAAGATCGTGTAATCTTAAGAATACAAACTTAAAATAGTTTTTTAAGATTTTTTAGGATTGCAGTCTACTTAGGACTGGTTCCTAACTACTCTGGTTACGTATCCAGCTATCTTGTTTCTTAAATGTTTTGTACTGACTGTTGAGAACTCTTCAACTAATTTTTTGTTCTTATCAAAATCAGTTGTGAACTGGCCCTCGTAAGTTTCGACCAGCTCTTTAGCTGTTCTTTTAACGAATGATGTTCGTATGTTACCCATGCTTTCCCCTCCTTAAAATTTTTTCTTGTTCTCTTTTACTCATACTCGCGAGTATCTTCATTATACGGGTAAGGCTGACTTCATCAATTTTCTTTTCCCTTGCTATTTCTTTGATCTTTTCCTGAATAAATGCTTCTCTCTTTTTATCCTCAATTTCAATGCCCAGTACGATCTTGGCATTGAGTATGTCTCTTGCAAGGGATGTTCTTCTTTCAATGAGATTTATTATCTCTTCATCCATCTCATCTATCTTATTTCTTGAATCCTGAAGTAGTCTTAAAGCTTCTTCCCTATCCACTGCGAACCACCTTTGTGCCTTCGTTGTCAACCCCTGTTCTTATGACCCTTCCAGGGTAGGAACTCCATGATTCCTCCACTCTGTCGGCATTTCTGTTGTTGGCTACTGCTACAAATGAGGGTCCTGTACCTGAAAGCCCTGCTGCTACTGCACCAGCGTCTAAAGCATCTAAAGCAATGTTTGAATCAAATCCAAGTGCTGAACAGTAAAGAAGTCCGTTCAATGTAAGGGCACTGTAGATTCTTCCATTCAAAGCTTCATCAAATGCCATTTTAACCCATGGAGCAAGGAGCTTCATACGCCCTACATCTGACTTTGCAGTGGGTGACTTTCTATCTGGCATATGTATTAATATATTTTGCTCCTCCATGTTTTTCTTCTGTAGAATCTTTCTCTTCATGTTATCTGTGACTGTCAAACCACCGAAGAAGGATGCACTTGCATCATCAAAGGCACCTGTTATGGTAACCCCTGCCTCGAGGGATGCGTCTATGGCAAGGTTGAGAAGATCAAGTTCGTTCAAACCTGCATCTTCAAGTTCAAATCCATACTCATTCATGATTGCACGTGCAGTTGCCATGACCACTGCATTGGAGGTTGCACTGCTGCTTGAAAGCCCTGACGCAGCAGGGAGGGTGGAGGTTGTTTTAACGCTGACACCTGTCTGCAGGTCCAGGTACTTCAGTTCACCATTTATCCTGAGGATTCCGAACCTTTCAATGACCTTCTCAACGCAGAGCTCCATGAGCTTTGTGTCAACGAAGCTGTCTGTTTCACATAATATTGAAGATTTAGGACCTTTAAATTTAACTTCTGCATTAACATAAAGTTTTATGCCAAATGCTGAACCGTATCCTGTTGATATTGCATTTATTACTGTGGCAGAGCCGGGAGATCTGACTTTTGTGTTCAATAACATCACCATGGGCATTCAAAAAGATCTTTATCTGATTCCATTGAGTATCCTGATATTCTGTACTATAACTTAATATTAAAACAACTATATAAATGGAGATTAATAAGGATTTCCAGACCCTTTAACTTGAACAGGAATATGTTTTCAAAACATTTCCCATAAGAAGGATTGAATGAAACTTAATAACATTTAAATCATTAAAAACATTATCTATTCAGTTTTTACTTATTATTTACAGATCATGGCTCCTGTGCATATTAAATCTCCTTCAGCATAAACATAAAAGACCATATAAACCTCCACTATGAGCTGTTTATTTCCTTTTGTGGCCTTCCATTTCACCCATGGAATTATTTCTATTTTTGATTTTATTTACATATTATCAAAGGGTGGCTCGATGATGGGGCATGGAAAAAATGGTGGAAAAAAGTTTGATATAATTATATAGGTAAAAAAGGACTAATAAAAATAATAAAAATAGTATCACATAGTACTGAAGTTTAAAGTGATGATCATGGACAAAAATACCAAAATAGTTTTAACAGTTATTGGTGGGGGATTAACGGTGTTGTTACTGCTTATGATAGTATTTGTTGCCTACATCGGCAGCTCCACCGATGGAAACCCCTTTGGAGACACAGTTGCAGTTATACCACTTCAGGGAGAGATCGGATACGCATCCTCAAGTGTGCTCAGCAGCGATGTTGTAACGCCTGAAACCTTTGACGATGAAATTTCCCAGGCAGAGGACGACCCTACGGTGAGTGCAATCCTCGTTGAAGTTAACAGTCCAGGAGGCACACCTGTTGCCAGTGAAGAGATCATGGAATCCATAAACGATTCAAAAAAACCAGTTGTGGTCTGGATAAGTGATGTGGGTGCTTCAGGTGCCTACCTTGCATCAACATCTGCAGACAAGATCGTTGCAAGTCCATCATCCATGGTTGGAAGTATCGGTGTCATCATGGACATGACCGATCTCTCAGGACTCTACCAGAAGCTGGGTATAAACAAGTACTCAATAAAAGCCGGAGAATATAAGGATATGGGTGCAGATTACCGTAATCTAACATCTGAAGAAAGGAGCATGCTTCAATCAATGGTGGATCAGGATTACGCCCATTTCATAAGCATCGTTGCAACCAACAGACACCTCAACGCGACCTACGTTGAAAGTGTTGCAGGTGGAAAGATATATACAGGCACACAGGCTAAAGATTTAAAGCTTGTGGATGATACTGGTAGTAAGGAACATGCACTGGACCTTGCAGCCAAGCTGGGTGGAATAGATGGTGAGTACAACATAGTGACCATAACTCCGCCAACAAGCTTTGAAGACATGCTCAGCAGTGTTTCATCAAGCCTTGCCTACTCCCTTGGTAAAGGAATTGGAAGCAACCTTAAGGAAGGTTCAATCGAATATATATTCCAATAAGGGTATAAATTACAATACGTTCATTTATGATTAGTAAAAAAAATTGAGGTTAAAAAAGAGGTGAATAAATATGGTAGTTAAAGTCGAAGTATTTACATCCCCTTCCTGCCCATACTGCCCAATGGCAATCGAACTTGTAGATGAAGTTAAAAAGGATATGGGTGACCAGTTAGAAGTTGAAAAAATTGACATATCCATCAACCAGGAAAAAGCCGTTGAATACGGATTGATGGCAGTACCTGCAATTGCCCTTAACGGTGTTGTGAAATTCGTGGGTGCACCAAGCAAGGAAGAACTCGTTGCAGCCATCAAAGAAGAAACTGGATGATACAATGGGTACTGGTAGGTACCTACCCTTCATTTTATAATTTTTTTTACAGTACCTGGTACTTCTAAATTTTATAAGAAATTCTGTAGGAATATTTGGTAATTTTAAATACTATTTTTTTTAAAGTAAGTCCATGGAAAATAGAGAGATTCCACAGGTTAACCTTCCAATTTCTGAGGAGGAGTATGGGATTACAACAGGCAGCGCTGCAACAGGAGCAGCCCTTGCAGCACTTCTATCCCTGAAGGGAGAGGTGAAGGTTGTGAAGATCCAGACACCCATCACCCATCTGGATATAGAAGTGGAAAGCTCCCAAAAAGTGACTGAAACATCTGGAAGGGCTTCAGTGATAAAAAGACCCTACAACGACCCTGATGTCACAAGAAACCTGGAATTCATTGCAGAAGTGACCCTGAAAAGGGAGCCTGGCATAACTGTGGATGGTGGTGAGGGTGTTGGAAGGGTTACAAAACCCGGACTCCAGGTTCCAGTTGGAGATGCAGCAATCAATCCGGTTCCACGTGAGATGATACGATCCAACCTTCAAAGGATTATTGAAAATGAATTTCCAGATTATAAGGGTGCGGAAGTTGTGATATCAGTTCCAGAGGGCAGGGAAACTGCCAAAAGAACCATGAATCCCCGTCTTGGGATCGTTGATGGGATCTCCATACTTGGAACAACCGGTGTTGCCCGTTCCATGTCGGTTGAAAGTTACAAGAAATCCTTCAAGTGTCAGATGGACATTTCACTGGCTGAGGGCTATGATGAACTCATCTTCGTGCCAGGGAATATCGGAGAGAAACTTGCACTGAAACTCCTGGATGTTGAGGATGATGAGGTGGTTCAGATGAGCAACTTCGTGGGTTACATGCTCTCTGAAGCAGAATCCGCAGGTGTTAAGAAGATCACCCTCTTTGGACATGCAGGTAAGCTCATCAAGATAGCTGCAGGCATATTCAACACCAAGCACAGCGTTGCAGACGGCAAACGTGAGATTATAATGGCACATGCAGCCCTCCAGGGTGCAGATCATGGAGTTGTGAAGAAAATATTCGAGTCCAACACAACCGAGGAAATGATAGACGTTCTCAATGAATTTAACATGGTTTTACCTGTTTTTGACAGTATTGCAGATTCAATTAAAGAGATCTGCAGTGCCAAGTATCAAATGGAATTTGATGTGGTGATACTGAGGATGGATGGAACCGTGCTTAACGATAATCATGAGATAAAGGTTGGATCTCGGGGGGATTCCTAAAATTAAACAGGACCCTTAGATCATCAACTCAATGCCTTTCTTTTTTCTTAATTTTGGAAATTTTTTTTATCTGGGAATTTTTATAAATAAAGAATTTTTATAAATAAACCTTATTTAACCCATGGAATTCAAATATCCCCAATTTTATGATAAAATTTTATATAATATACAACATGAAATAGATAAGATTGAAATATTTACAAAATTCATTATAAAATAATTATAAAGAAAATAGTGATTTATAAGAAAGATACTGATTCAATAAAAATCTTCAGGTATTATTTGATTAATTTGTTGAACATTCGTTAAACATTCAGGATCAAATCTTTTTAAAGTTGGAGGCAGATTAAATGGGTGAAAAAACGTTTACACATCTTACAGAGGGTGGTGTTCACATGGTTGAGGTTGGAAACAAACCAGTTGTGAGAAGAACTGCCACTGCAAGGGGTAAAATCTATTTAAAGGAAAGTACGGTGGATCTCATCAAAAACAATGAAATAAAGAAGGGTAACGTGCTCACAACTGCACAGATCGCTGCCATCAGCGCCGTGAAATCAACCCATCACACCATACCCCTCTGCCACGCCCTGAAGATAACGGGCATTGAAGTGGACTTCAACGTAGAACTTGACACCATAGAGATAAAGGTGAGTGTCAGGTGCGATGGAAAAACAGGTGTTGAGATGGAAGCACTTACAGGTGCAAGTGTTGGGCTTTTAACAATATGGGACATGGTTAAAAGTGTTGAAAAGGATGAGAACGGACAGTATCCCTCAACCAAGATCTCAGACATTGAAGTTGTGAAGAAGGAGAAGGTGGGACTTTGAACACCAAAATCGTCCTGATTCTCCTTGCTATGATAATGGTTTCCATGGTTGGTGCTGGATATTCGCAGAACATTAGAATAAACAGGACCAGGACGTCAGATCTTGCAGTTGATGATGCAGACCTGGCCATTCAAAGTGAAACATTTCATCCATCCAAATCTCCCCTTGTGAATTTTCTGCCCCTTGGGATTCACATGCCAAGACCTGGACAGGTACTTCAGATATTTATCCTGGGCTCCATCCTTGGTTTGAGCTGGGTCATGGCCCGAAAGGGAGATATGGAGTTTTAACAGAAGATCCGTTGATTTTGAAATCAGTGCGAACTTCAGTTTAATCTATAAACCTTCAACAATTTTTTTACATACCCTAATGAAACATGGAAATGCTAAAATTTAATCAAACCCTACGATTTGATGGTCATGGAAACTATAAAAAAGGAAATCAGAGAGATTATAAAGGATTCTTATCCTAATATAAAGGAGTTGAACCCTGCACAGAAGGCCGTGGTTGATTCTGGATATTTGGAGGATGAAACCAACTACATCATAGCCATTCCAACTGCCAGTGGAAAAACCCTACTTGGAGTTATGGCAGCCCTGAACACTGTGTTGAAGGGGGGTAAGGCAGTTTATGCAGTTCCATTAATATCCATCCAGAACGAGAAGGTTAAAGAGTTCAAAGCCTTTGAGAAGTTTGGAATCAAGGTTGGAAAGCATCCTTCATCCTCTGACATTGCTGTTATGGTTTTTGAATCCTTCGATGCAGTGACACGTTTCTCATGGAACACCCTCAGGGATATTGATCTCCTCATCATCGATGAATTCCACATGATAGGGGAGTACTCAAGGGGTCCAACCATTGAGTGTGCAATAACCCGTTCAAGGATACTGAACCCAGGTATGAGGATGGTTGCACTTTCTGCAACACTCCAGAACATGCCTGAACTTTCCTCATGGATGGATGCACATGTTGTTCAGCATGATTACCGTCCGGTGCCACTTTACAAGGATGTGCTCACAACCGAGGAACTTGGACTTAAGAACAAGAACGATGTTATTCTGAAGATACTGAACCAGTCAATGGAAGAGGAATCCCAGGCCCTGGTGTTTGTATCAACACGAAGATTCACAGAATCCCTTGCAAACCACATAGCTGGCAAGATCAAACGGAAGATACCCTCTGAGAAGAAGAAGGTTTTCAAGGAGGTTGCAGAGAAGATACTGGACGTTCCAAAGCGTAGGGGAACCCTTCCAACTGCTGTCTGTCTGAAGCTTGCAGAGTGTGTTGAGAGCGGTGTGGCATTTCACCATGCTGGTTTGTTTGACAAACAGAAGGAGATCATCGAGGATGAGTTCCGTGCAGGAAACCTCCTCATGATAACTGCAACCCCTAGCCTCATGTACGGTGTGAACCTTCCCTCAAAGAACGTTGTTATAAGGGATTACACACGCTGGACAGGGCAGGGACCCCAGCCAATACCTGTATTCGACTACGAGCAGATGTCTGGAAGGGCTGGAAGGCCAGGATACGATGATGAGGGATACTCTTACCTCATTGCCAAGAGTGTTGATGAGGCCTTCAACCTCAAGGACCATTACATCTACGGTGAGATAGAAACAACCAATTCCAAGCTCATTGAGAACAGGGATGCTGTTTACAAGCAGATAATAACCCAGGTGGCTTCCAGCCTTGCAAAGAGTCCCCAGGAGATTTTGGAGTTCTTCAATGATACATTCTACGGTTTCCAGATGTCCCACAACGAGTACATGTCTGCATTTTCAGCCGAATCAATGGAGTACGATTTGAAGGAAGCCCTTGACTTTCTCATGCAGAACGGGATAATCCGTGCAACACCTGACGGGCTTAAAGCAACTGATTTTGGAATGCTCATTGCCAAGAGCAACTACACAGTTGAAACAGCAGTTAAACTCAGGGAGTTTGCACGTTCCGGTGACATCGAACCTGAAAAATTACTGTATGAGATTGCAAGAACCCCTGACATTCCAGTTATCACCTTCAAGGGCCGTAAAAGTAAGGATCCTGTCAGGGAACGGTTATCCAAGGCAGGTATCTTTGCAGTGGACATGGGATTGGCTGAGGCAACAGCTGCAACCCTTATGGAGTGGCTGGATGAGCGTAGTGAGTACGAGATAGAGAACGCCTTCAACGTCTACGCTGCATCAACCAGGAGAACATCCTACGAGGCATCACTACTTGTGAAGTTCTTCAGGAAGATATGTGAAGTTCTAGGGATCTACACAGGCCTAAATGAACTTGACACCCTATCTGCAAGGCTTTACTACGGTGTTAAGGAGGATCTGGTGCCAATGGTACTGTCAGTTAAACGTCTGGGCCGTAGAAGGGCACGTGCACTTGTCGATGCCTTTGGAACAGATCTTAAATACGTTTCACGTGAAGAACTCCTGCGTATTGAAGGTATAGGTCCAAAAACTGCTGAATCAATACTCAAATGGTGCAGGGAATGAAATTTGACTTTGACAAGCCCCTTAAGAAGGTTGAGCTTGTTGAGATGCTCAAAAATGAAGCAGATGAAATTTCAGTACGGGACATAATGGAGATCTACACTGATATGAACAGAGAAGGAAAGTATGTTCAGAAGAGCTACCACGATGAGTACATCAAATTTTACATCAAATCTTATTTAAAATATTTAAAGGATTTAAAAACCGATGAAACTCCCTACAGCTCTTACGTTGATATGGAAAAGTTGTTATACACTGTAGAACATCTGGAAAGCCTGTTTGAACGCCATGAAAAGTATTCAAAGCCCCGTTTAAAGAAGGTGCTTTACGTAACAACCCTGTACCCAACCTTTGTACTGGAAGAACCAATACACATCATCGGATCACAGTTTCCAGGGGGTTTGAAGGTTAAAAAGAAGGGTGAAACCTATCTATGTCCTGTAAAAGAGAAACAGGAAGAAAGCCCAAATGCCCTATGCAAATTCTGCATTGCAGAGCAGGATGATGATGTTTAGAAGTTGCCAAGAGTCTAATAAATTGCAATCGTTAAATTATTGAAATTGATTTTAGAATATAATCTTAGTTCAAGATTCTTTACCAAAAATTGATATGAATAAATGATGTTGATGTAAATAAATGGATGTGCCCCGATGCCTGAAAGTTTTGTTGATACTCCCCTGAAGGAGAAAATGACTAAAGAGAAGCTTCTGTCCCTTCTTAAAAAGGAAGCCCGTAACCTTCACATGAAGGATATAATGCTTGCAAATGCATTCTTCCAGGAGGATGCCCAGTTCATGCCCAAGGGCTACAGGGAGGACTACATCAAAACCTTCTCAAAGGCATTCTTCACACGAATCAAGGACATAAAGGAAGATGATGATCACTATCCATGTTTCGTGGACATGGTTAAGCTTCGAGGATTCTTCAAGCTCCTTGATGAACAGAAGGAAAATGCTAAAAGTGACAGGGAGCTCTGCTTTCTGAAGATCGCCCGTATCGTTGCAACCTACACAACCTTCATACGTGAAGAGTCCATACATCCCGTTGGAACCAAATTTCCAGGGGGTTTCACCCTCAAGTTCCAGGATGGAGAGTATCTGTGTCCTGTGAAGGATAGACAGAAGAGAAATCCCAGTGCGCTTTGCAGGTTCTGCGTGTCGGTGCAGGATGCAAATGCGACTTAATTGTGAATTTTAAAGTTTTTATCGATTTTAATTTCTTATTTTTAAAATAGATCGTATATTTAATGAAATTTTTTAAAACAAGGATTTATAATAATTTTTTTAAGTTTTGAAATTAAAATCTCGAAAATTCTTGTTAAAATTAAAAAGTAACATTTCATTGAAATTTAAAATGAAACTTTCATTAAAAATTTTTCTACAGTAGAACCATGTTTTGTGATAGAGACTCTGAACCTTCAAAAAACTCAAAACAAATCATTCCTTACTGATCTTATCTGCAATTCCATTTAAAGAAATGAATTTATCTGCAACCTGTATGAATTCCTCTGTTATTCCCTGGATAAGGAAGTAGGCTATTTCAACCTTTTTACCCCTTCTTTGAACCTCTTCAATGGCCCTGAAGTAGTCGTAGTCACCTGAAACAATTATGGCTGTGTCGTACTGGTCGTCGATTGCAAAGGATATGAGATCAGTGGCCAGTGCAATGTCAACACCCTTCTCAACCTGCTCAGTTGTCTGGTTCTCCATTCCGCAGTAGTCGCACTTCACAGTCACCCTGTGGGTTTTGAGGGGAACCGCTGTTACGTTGAAGCCGTTGTAGCTCAGCATGTCAAGGAATCTTTTCTGGGCGGGAAACTGGCTTGAATGCTCCTTGGGAATTGCAGCGTAGTAATGTGAACTTACAAGCTTCCTGCCTCCAACCAGTTCATCCCGAAGTTTCAGCATATCGATTTTGTAGCCCTTCTTGTAGTTGCTGCAGCCATGGAAGAGGTTTGCACCATCTATGAATATCATTACGCGTTCTTGCATCTTGGAACCTGTAATCTTTATTTTTTTATTTTATTTTTTTAATTATATTGCTTGTGTGAATCTGATTATTAATAATTGCGGTATTTAAACATAGTTATCCCTGGAGTCATTTAACGCAGCTTCAGTATTTTTGGACAGTTTTACAGAAATAGAAACTTAAAAAACTGCTTATAAATAATTAAAACTTCATTTTAAAACTATTCTTGAATATAAGATTTTTAAGAATTTTATTTTGGAAAATATTAAATATACGATCGCTCTGAAAATGAAAAATAGAGGTGAAGTATGCTGACAGAAATCTTTGGAAACCACCCCCAGGTCAAGGTTATAGAACTCCTTCTATCAAATCACCACTCAGAATACAGGGAAGAAGACCTTCTCGAATGTGCAGGAATTGGCGGAGACTCTCTTCAGGAATTTTTCAACAAGCTGAAGGATCAGGGGTTAATAAAACCCACAAGAATGGTTGAGGATACGCAGTTCTACGGTGCAGATATGGAATCCCCAACCATTCAGGCCCTGAAGGCATTCCGGGCTAAATTGAAGCAGATAGACGTTGAAAAAGAAGTTGATGCTATGGAAGGTGGAGCTGGAAGTGAGGAAAACCCTGAAATTTCCAGTGCAAATGATCAGCCGCTCTCCAAAAGTAAGAAAAACAGAATTATAGCAGAACACCTCACGGCAAATGAACTGACCCGAAAAGAGATCTTATCCGTTGTTGAGTCCTACTACTCAGATGAGGATGATCTGTACAACATCTTTAAGAACACACTGACCTTCGCATTCGCATCAGATGAACCATTCAAAACTGCAAGCACCTATCTGAACAACGTTTCCAGGTTCTATCCACACTTCAAGAAAAGCATATTCTACGGCTCCAACGCCAGCATGTTCAAGAACATGATCATGGAGAAGAAGGGATCCCATATAAAGGTTAAAAACCGCGAGGAGTACCGCAGAGCACAGGAAGAATTCAGCAGGGAGCTTGATCTTAAACCACCAAAGTCTGTGAACGTTTTAAACACCATAATGGATGATAAAAACAGTATCCAGAAGATAATGTACGATCCAGATTACTACCTGCGGATCAAAAACATATTTCCATCCTACGTGTCAGAGCTTCAGAGGCTGAAGATCATAGTCCTGCGCAGCTTTGAAGAGGAAATTGAAGGCCTTGAAGCCAAGAAACAGCCGGAAGTTATGGGAGAAGTTATTGAAAATGCAAACAGGATTATAAAGGAGCTTGAAGCAAAGAAGGAGATTTTAGAAAAGAGTTGATGATGATCCTTTAAATCCCAACATCCCTTCTAAACCCTTAAATTATTTCTAAACTCCCATCCTCAAATCCAGTTATCCTATTCTAACTCAATGATCTTTATGGTTTTACAGTTTTAAGGTAGTCGCGAACTCTACCAACTTCAAGATCCCAATCAGAAAGCTCATTTTTCTCAACAACCTCAATGAATTTCTTGTATGCTTTGATTGAATCCTCTTTTTTCTCAAGATCCTTCAGAACGTTTCCCATACCCAACCATGCCTCAGGGTCATCTGGATCTATTTCTTGTACTGCTTTATAGCATTCCAGAGCATCTTCTGGTCTTTCAAGGCCCATGTAGATTTCAGCCTTCAGGGTGAGTGCACTTGTGAATTCCGGCTCAACCTCCAAGATGTCAGTTATGCAGTTAATTGCTTCATCTAATTTACCCATATCTGCCATGGCACATGTTTTATAGTAAATTATAGACGTGTTATGTTCATTTATATCTAAAGCTTTGTTATAAAATCCTATTGCTTTATCAAGCTTGTTTAAAGATGCTGATGCCAGTCCAAGGTACAGTAATATATCTTCATCTTCAGGTTCCATTTTTAAAGCAAGATTCAAATATTTCATGGCATCCTTATAGTTTTCAAGCTCAAATAAGGTTATTCCCTTATTTTTCAGGGCTAAGAATGAGTTGGGATCCATACTGAGTGCATCATCGAAGTAATTCAACGCCAGAGTCTTTTTACCCAAAGAAGCCATTATCAAAGCTTTTAAGATGATTGCATTGATGTTTTCTGGTTCAGATTCTAAAAATTTGTCTACAGATCTTTCTGCTTCGTCAAGATCATCCAGGTATAACAATGCCAGAGCCTTGTTGTAGTGAACATCAGTGTAACCTGGATCCAATTCCAAAACTTTATCAAAACACTGCAATGCTCTTTCATCATCTCCAAGTTCTATCAAGCCCGTTCCCTTCAGGAAAATTGCTGTAACATTATCTGGTTCCAATTCAATTGCCTTTTCAAGGAATTCTATTGCTTCAGCAGGTTCATTTTCCTCAAATTTCTCATTTGCTAGTTCAATATAGTTTGATACTTCTGAAGTCATCTTTTTTCACCCTTTTATTCCTGTAAATTGTTTTTAAAACTAATCAGAACTCCTGGGCCTTGGAACTGCCTTAGAAATATTGAATCCCTGTTTTTTGACTGGAAGTTCTCATAGTTAATAAGGTATGAT
>ENA-UOOE01001665-UOOE01001665.1-fermentation-metagenome-genome-assembly--contig:-NODE-1665-length-18189-cov-3.715452_pt1 | contig 18189 bp, 15 predicted proteins | sample MGYA00245776_ERZ724021 | MGnify/ENA primary metagenome ERZ724021 (study PRJEB28704, sample SAMN03018321) | fermentation metagenome | biome: anthropogenic terrestrial biome; feature: soil; material... | reverse complement strand
AGCTATTGTAATAATCTCTTCCTGCATGCTCCACATAATGAGCTTCAGCAGCTTTTTTATTTGCTTTAATCATTTTAAGAGCTGAAATATTTAAGTTCTTTCTTTCATAAAAACTTATTATTTCTCCAATTAATTTTCTTTCAACTCCATCTGGTTTTATTAGTACAAGGGTTTTTTCCATATAGGCTCTACCTCACATTCTTTAGTAATTTAAATATATATTAATTTTAATATCATTATACCTTATATTTACTTTTTAATAAATATTTTCTATAAAATAAATAAATTTAATTTATAACAATTTATTTTTAACCATAATGAGGTATTTTTATAATTAGGCATAAATTTAGAAATCGTTGCCCAAAAATCTTTAGAATAATAGTATTTTAAATCAGCCTGAAGCTTGGATAAATTCATATTTGCACTTCCTTTATTGTTATGCAGTTTTTTGTTTAATTTTTATATAATAACAAAAAATAATACATTATTACTTTATATGATATAATAATTAGTAAAATTATTAAAATAAGCGAAAAGGAGATACCAATGAAAAAATCTAATAAAGATGCATTTATAATCGGATTAGCGCTTTTTGCTATGTTTTTTGGTTCAGGTAATTTGATCTTTCCACCATACCTAGGCAAAGCTGCAGGATCAAAATATTTTATATCTATAATTGGTTTTATAATGACTGGAGTTGGATTGCCTTTGATGGGTATTCTAGCTTGTGCAAAAATAAATGGTACCTTTAAAGATATGTCTCTTAGAGTAGGAAAGGTATTTTCTATTATTGCTACTACTAGTATTGTACTTGCTATAGGCCCAATGCTTGCTATACCAAGAACCGCTGCCACTACATATGAACTTAGCGTTCATCCCATATTCCCTAATGTAGGCATTGTACCATCTATAATAATATATTTTATTATTAACTTAGCCTTTGTTCTTAAGCCATCTTCAATAGTGGACAACATTGGCAAGATATTAACTCCTATTCTTCTATTACTACTATTAACTATAATAGTTAAGGGAGTTATTAGTCCTATAGGCACTATAGTAAACACTAATTTTCAACATGTATTTTCAAATTCCTTAATTGAAGGCTATCAAACCATGGATGCTATAGCTTCTGTTATATTTGCATCTATAGTTTTATCCTCAGTAAAGGATAAAGGATATACCAAAACTTCAGATATTATTAAGATGACCTCTATATCTGGTATAGTGGCTGTAATTGGTCTTGGAGTTATCTATGGAGGTTTAATGTATTTGGGTAGTCAAACTTCCTCTATAATTCCTGGAGACATAGGTAAAACTGCATTGGTTACAGAAATTGTTAAAAGAATTTTAGGATATTCAGGTAATCTTTTTCTTGGAGCAGCAGTGGCACTAGCTTGTCTTACAACATCTATTGGTCTTACTTCCTCTGCAGCTAAATATTTTGAGGGGCTTTCTAAGGATAAATTGTCCTACAGAACTAATTCTATAATAATTACCATATGGAGTATTTTAATGGCCACCATGGGAGTAGATAAAATTGTAGTCCTTTCTGGTCCTATATTACAAATTTTATATCCAATAGTAATAATATTAGTTATATTAACATTATTGGGTGTGAATAATAATAGTGTAATATCCGCCACTGTGTATACTACACTAATTATAAGTATATTAGATAACATGGCACCTTTAGGCATCCATATAAAATTTATAGAAAATTTTATTTCCTTAATACCGCTATCAAAAATAGGTTTTGTATGGGTTATCCCTAGCATTATAGCATTTATTATTTCTTATTTATATGCAAATATGAAAAAAGCGCAAATTTAAAAAGCTAATGCCTTTACGCATTAGCTTTTTTTATAAAATAATTCCCGCCGTGCCGTTAAAATAAGTTATATTTGAACCTGCAGATAGCAGGTGGGCATCTCCTTTCTACTTCTTTGTTCTTAAGCAAAGCTTAAGTATCAAATCCACAGAAAGAGTCCGATTCCCTTTCAATAATGTGTTGGCTCAATATAAACCTATTAACCCGCACACAGCAGGAAAGTATCTTACTTGTTTTTCAATAATATTATACTACATAGTTAATATTTTTGTTATATATAAACTAGATTATTTTGTTTTAATTCCTAATTCTTTTAATTGAACTTCATCTACTACATTTGGAGCTTCTGTTAATGGACAGAATGCATTTTGATTCTTAGGGAAGGCCACAACATCTTTAATATTTTCTGTTCCTGTTAAGAACATTACCATCCTATCAAATCCAAATGCTAATCCTCCATGTGGTGGTGGTCCATATTTGAATGCTTCAAGCAAGAATCCAAATCTTTCCCAAGCTTTTTCCTTAGTAAATCCTAATATTTCAAACATTTTTTCCTGAAGGCTTGATACATGTATTCTTATACTTCCTCCACCTAACTCTTCTCCATTTAGCACCATATCATAAGCTTTAGCTCTTACTCTTCCTGGATCTGAATCTAAGTATTGAATATCTTCATCCATAGGCATTGTAAATGGATGATGCTCTGCTTCCCATCTATTTTCTTCCTCATTGTATGAAAGTAATGGAAACTCAGTAACCCATACAAACCTAAACTCTTTATTATTTTTCAATAATTCTAATTCTTTAGCTAAGTGTAATCTTAATTGACCAAGGCTTTGAAGTACAATTTTATTCTTAGCATCTGAAACTATAAGGATTAAATCTCCTACCTTAGCATTCATTTTGTTTAGTATAGCTTTCATTTCATCTTCTGATAAGAATTTTGCTATTGGTGATTTTATTTCTCCTTCTTTGTAAGCTATCCATGCTAATCCCTTAGCTTTAAAAGTCTTTACAAAGTCAGTTAATTTATCAATTTGCTTTCTTCCCATACCAGCACAATTTTCAGCCTTTATAGCACGTACAGAACCGCCATTGTCTAATGCATCTCTAAATACTTTAAATTCAGAATTTGCTACTACTTCACTTATATTTTCTATCTCCATTCCAAATCTTAAATCTGGTTTATCACTGCCGTACTTCTCCATAGCTATTTTATAAGGCATTCTTTCCATAGGAAGCTTAACATCTACATCTAATATAGTTTTAAATATATATTGAACTAATTTTTCATTTAAGTCCATTACATCCTCAGCTTCAACAAAGGACATTTCTAAGTCTATCTGAGTAAATTCAGGTTGTCTATTTGCTCTTAAGTCTTCATCTCTGAAACACCTAGCTATCTGGAAATATCTATCAAAACCCGATACCATAAGTAACTGCTTAAATAATTGTGGAGATTGTGGTAATGCATAGAACATTCCAGGATAATTTCTACTTGGTACAAGATAATCTCTTGCCCCTTCTGGAGTACTCTTTGTAAGTATTGGAGTTTCAATTTCCAAAAAACCATGTGAATCCATAAAGTCTCTTACAGCTTTAGCAGCCTTATGTCTAATCACATATATTCTTTGCATATCTGGTCTTCTTAAATCCAAATATCTATATTTTAATCTTATATTTTCTGAAGCATCTAAATTTTCTTTTATGTATATAGGTGGTGTTTCTGATTCAGATAATATTTTAATGCTTTCACCTTTTAATTCCACCATTCCTGTTGGCAGATTATCATTTGCTGATTCTCTTCTTACTATTTTTCCTGTAATAGCAATACAATATTCTGATTTAACAGTATCAGCTTTTTCAAAAGCTTCTTTATTTATTTCTTCGCCAAATACAATTTGAAGGATTCCAGTCCTATCTCTTAAATCTATAAAAATTAATCCTCCTAGATTTCTCTTCCTTTGAACCCAGCCCATTACAGTGCATATGCTATCTATATGGGATTCTCTAAGTTCGCCACACATTATAGTTCTTTTTAATCCTTTTAATGCTTCTCCCATTTCTTTCCTCCTTTTATCAACTTAATAATAAGCTGATAATTATTTAATTTATTATATTATAGCAACCATTATTGAGTCGCTTCAATTCTCTATGATTATTTATATAGCTTTTCAAGTTCAACAATTTTTCTTTCTATCATTTCATCTATTCTCTTATTATACTCTATTACATCCTTTACATTTGGAACTCTTTCAATCCTGTTCTCATCTAAAAATATTACCTTCGTTACAGCATCAGCTCCAAGGGCAATTACAGTCTGCTTTTCCTCTATCATTTGAATATTATATATACACTCTTTTCCAAATCGTGAATACCCTATATTCTCCATATTGCCTACCATATTTTTTTGTCTATACATATAATAGGGAGCCATCTCCAAATCCTCTGCTAATTTAGAGGTTTCTTTATACATAAGATTTAACTCATTTTGATGAATCTTTTCCAAATGTTCTTTCATATTTTCATGAAGCCTTGATCCTCTTTTTATAGATAGCCCATGTACAGTTAAGCTATCAGGTTTTAGCTTTAGTATTTCCTGGCAGGTGTTTTTTATATGAGATAATCCTTCCTTAGGCAAACCAACTATTATGTCCATATTTATATTATTAAAGCCCATTTCCCTTGCCATTTTAAACTTTTCTATTACATCATAAACTGTATGTTTTCTACCTATGAGTTTTAATGTGTCTTCATTCATGGTTTGAGGATTTATGCTAATCCTATCCACTTTGTATTTTTTCATTGTGCTAAACTTCTCTTTGGTTAAGCTATCTGGTCTTCCACATTCTACCGTAAACTCCTTTATATTATTTCCATATATAAATTTATTATATATATTTTTCATAATATATTCAAATTGTACATCATCTACAGCAGTAGGTGTACCCCCTCCAAAATAGATAGTTTGAACTGTCAAAGCCTTTTCTCTTATAAATCTCTTCATTTCTTCCATTTCATGTATCAAAGAATGAATATAAGGCTCTACTATTCTCTTACAACTAGCAATAGGATTAGATGCAAAGGAACAGTATAGGCATCTAGTAGGACAAAATGGCATTCCTATATATAAACTAACAGTATTTTCATCTTTATTCACCATTCTTTTTTCTACTTCTACAATTTTTATACAAAGCCTTGCTTTTTCTTCATTGGTTAAATAATGCCTATAAAAATAATCCACTATTTCATCTTCACTTTTACCTTCATTTAATAGTGAAAGAGCTATTTTGCTTGGTCTTATACCTACCAATGTTCCCCAAGGAAAAATCTTTTCTGTTTTATCTCCTAAAAATATATAAACAGCTTTTTTTATTTCTTCCTTTCTTTTACCTGTTTCACTAATGAAAAATTCTTTAGTTTCTTCTTTATCCGAAATTAGCACCTTATCTTTTTCTATATCTATTTTATAATCCCAACTGCCTTCTTCAAATATTATTTGGCTAAAAGGATAAAAAAGGTTAAACATTTGATAAATATCATATCTATATTTAAAATTATTTAACGCAATATTTATTATCATTGTCTCTCCCTTATTTTAGCTCTTTTCTCCTAGAAATTAAAGAAAAGGATTATATACTTTTTCAATCTTTATAGTAGTATCATCACCGTGGCCTGGAAGAACTCTAGTGTCTTCAGGAAGAATTAATAATTTATTTTTTATGCTGTTTATAATGGCTTCAGAATCTCCACCCTGAAAATCCGTTCTTCCTACAGAATTTGCAAATAATGTATCTCCAGTGAAAACTACATTATCTATAATAAAGCACATGCCACCTAATGTGTGACCTGGGGTTTCTATACATTTTAATTCTAAGTCTCCAAAATTAAAAGTATCTCCTTCTTTTATTTGTATGTCTGCCTTACCGCAATTTTTAGGAGTTCCAAACATATATCCACCATTCATAATTAAATGTTCATCTTTTTCATTAATACATACCGGCACTTTTAAAAATTCTCTAAGTTCAGCTATTGCTTCAGTATGGTCAGCGTGACCATGAGTAACAAATATATATTTTACATTTACTCCTAGTTTTTTTATTTGTGCTTTTATAACAGCATATTCATCACCTGGGTCTATTACTATTCCATCCTTTGTATTTTCATCCATAACTATATAACAATTAGCTGCATATGCCCCTACAGGAATTCTTCTAATCTTCATTTAATCAACTCCCACTAAATTTTAAAAAGGTTTCTTGCTCTCTATTAATATGGTAACAGGTCCATCGTTTATTATAGTAACTTCCATATCAGCCCCAAACTCGCCTGTTTCAACATTACCTAATACTTCTTTACATTGCTGCACGAAATCCTCATATAGTACCTTAGCTTCACCTCCGCCTAAAGCTTCTATGAAGCTAGGTCTCTTTCCCTTCCTACAATCACCATATAATGTAAATTGAGAAATCACTAAAAGTTCTCCGCCTACATCAATAAGTGATTTATTCATTTTACCTTCTTCATCTTGAAAAATTCTTAAATTTATAATTTTATCTTTTAAGTATACTACATCCTCTTTAGTGTCACCTTTGCATATGCCTAAAAGTACATTTAGCCCTTTTTTTATGCTGCCAATCACCTTTCCATCTACTTCAACCTTTGAGGATTTAACCCTTTGTACTACTGCTCTCATTGATACTCCTCCTAATTCTTTGTCCTATATACTTCGGAAACTCCATTTAATTTTTTCATTCTTTTCATTAAATCTTTAAGATGTTCTACATTATGAATTTTCAACTTTATATTTATTAAAGCATTCTTTCCTTTTGTAGTCTTAGCGTTTATAGAATACAAATTAGTTTTAGTTTGAGTAATAATATCCATGATTTCCGCAAGTAACCCATCTCTATCTTCCGCCTTTAACTGTATTTCCGCAATATAGGCTCCGGAGTTTTCTGTCCCCCAGCTTACTTCAACTATTTTGTTTTCTGCATTTTCCATAAGTAAGGATACATTTTTACAATCCTTTCTATGAATAGATACCCCTCTCCCTTTAGTAATATATCCTATAATCTCATCTCCTGGGACAGGATTACAGCATTTAGAAAATCTAACTAACACATTGCTTGCTCCCTTAACTATTACTCCAGGGCTGCTATTTTTCTTTTTCCCATTTTTATTTCCGTTTTTATTTTCATTTTGTTTAATACTTTTGCTATTTGCATTATTAATTATATCCTGAGCAGACAATGGAATTTTATTCCCATTTTCATATTGTTCTCTTATCTTTGTAACAATATTAGAGGATATTAGATCCCCCACCCCTACTGAAGCATAAAGATCTTCAATGGAATTAAAATTATATTTTTTTAATAATCCGTTGAGTATTTCACCCTTTGCAATTTCTCCAAAATTATACCCTTGTTTTTTAGCCTCTTTTTCCAGCAAGTCTTTACCTTTACTAGTGTTTTCCTCTCTCTTGGCTTTTTTAAACCACGCTTTTATTTTGCTTTTAGCCTGGTTACTTTTAACTATATTAATCCAATCTATATTTGGACCCTTAGCAGTAGGTGAAGTTATTATTTCTACTATTTCACCAGTTTTCAAATGATAATCTAATGGTACCATTTTATTATTTACCTTGCCACCAATACATCTATTTCCTATATCCGTATGTATTTTATAGGCAAAATCTATTGGAGTTGAATCACTAGGTAGATTAATAACCACACCCTTAGGAGTGAATACGAAAACTTCATCAGAGAATAAATCTATTTTGAAGCCTTCCATAAATTCAGTGGCATCAGAGGTTTCTCTTTGCCATTCTAGCATTTCCCTTAACCAAGTCATCTTTAAATCCATATTATTTTCCGTAGATTTACCCTCTTTATACTTCCAATGAGCAGCAATACCGTATTCTGCTGTTTTATGCATTTCAAAGGTTCTTATTTGGATTTCAAAGGGTTTCCCCTGAGGTCCAATTACTGTTGAGTGTAGAGATTGATACATGTTAGGCTTAGGCATGGCAATATAATCTTTGAATCTTCCTGGAATAGGCTTATACATAGTATGAACGATTCCTAGTGCAGCATAGCAGTCCTTTACAGTATCTACAAGTATTCTTACTGCAGTTAAATCAAATATTTGGTCTAAAGTCTTATTTTTATTCACCATTTTTCTATATATGCTATAGAAATGTTTTGGTCTACCATCAATATCAGATTCTATACCAGCCTTTTGGAGACTTTCCTTTAGTTGCTTTATTATCATTTGAATATAATTTTCTCTTTCAACCCTTTTTTCTGCAATCATCTTTACTAGATCATAATATTCATTTTGATGTATATATCTAAAGGATAAGTCCTCTAATTCCCATTTTATTTTGGAAATACCTAATCTATGTGCTAAAGGTGCATATATATCCAATGTTTCCTTAGCCTTTTCCTTTTGTTTTTCCACAGGCATATATTTTAAAGTTCTCATATTATGAAGTCTATCTGCTAACTTTATAAGTATTACTCTTACATCCTTAGCCATAGCTAATAACATTTTTCTTACATTATCTGCCTGCTGCTCTTCCTTAGTCTTATATTGAATTTTGCCAAGCTTTGTTACACCCTGAACTAATTCTGCAACTTCACTGCCAAATTCTTTTTTTATATCCTCATAATTATAGCAAGTATCCTCTATTACATCATGCAATAATCCTGCTACTATGGTACTTGTATCCATCCCCATGTCGGCTAATATGCAAGCCACTTCTAAGGGATGTATAATATAAGGTTCTCCTGACTCTCTTTTCTGATCCTTATGAGCATTATAGGCAAAATTATATGCTTTTTGGACTAGTTCCTTATCAACATTATTACAATTTTTATTTATTTTATCCATTAAGTTTTCAAGCATATTTTACTCCCCTAAAATCAATGGCTGGTTAATTAAACCAGCCATTATTTTTTACTACTATTATATAATATTTTGTAGAAACTTGCAATTTATATTTTGACTATATGTCATACTGTACAAGGGATAGAAGGTCATATTTTTGTAATTTTTCTCTGCCCTTTAAGTCTGTCAATTCTATGACGAAATCAAGGGATACAACTTCTCCTCCTACACTCTCCACTAATTTAGCAACGGATTGTATAGTTCCCCCAGTAGCAAGTAAATCATCAACTATCGCAACTTTCTGACCTGGTTTAATTGCATCTTTATGAATTTCTAATATATCAGTTCCATACTCTAACTCATAGCTTACACTTATAGTTTCAGAAGGTAATTTACCTTTTTTCCTAACTGGCACAAAAGCTGCCCCTAATGCATAAGCTATAGGCGCACCAAATAAAAATCCTCTGGCTTCTGGTCCAACAATTACATCAACATTTTTATCCTTAAGATATTCAGCTATTGTATCTATTGTAAATTTAAATGCTTCCTTGTCATTTAGCAAGGTTGTTACATCTTTAAAGCTTATACCTTCCCTTGGAAATCCTTCTATTACTCTTATTTTTTCCTTTAAATCCATTATCGTTTTCCCCCTAAAACTTTAAAAATATATTTATTTTACTATTTCTAGCCATCACACTATTATATATTAAAAACAATACTATATTCAAGATAATACTTTGTAAACACTTATTCTTCATGAGTTTTAGTTATTTTAATTTCATTTTTTAAATACTTTGCAATCTGTTCCGCTCTATCGCTATTGGAAGTAGTAAAAAGTTCCACTGTTATTCTTGCATTATCAAGCCATCTTGAGCTATTCCGTCTAGGCATTATACTACTCACCAATCTATTTGCGCTTTCCAAATTTATATACTTAATATTATTGACCTTTATTAAGGCTTTTAATCCATAATTATTAGTATAATTCATATGATATATTCCTTCATCTATCATAAGCTTATTTTCTCCTATATATGGTACATGATTTGAAATGCTTCCTAACATAACTAGATCTAAATATTTACTTATGCATTTCATTTGATAATAAGAAGATATAGCTTGAACAAGCTTATAAGTCACTCCTACGCTGGATAATTCCTTAAAAGGATATGTACATTCAGCTTGATTGGGATTGATTACCACAGTTCTTGGTATGATACTATCAAAGGTATGGTAATCCGTAATAATCACATCTATACCTAACTGCTTACATAGTTCCACCTGTTCATAGGAATTCATACCGCAGCCAACAGTAATCATTAAATCCGTACCAAGAAATTTTACATGATTTCTTATAATATCTGCATCTATATTAAATTTACCATTATCTCCATCAGATATAAAGTATTCTACATCTGCATTTAAATACTTTAACACCAAAAAAAGCAAAGAAACAGCCGTTATTCCATCTAAATCATAACAACCATATACAATTATTTTTTCTCTTTCATTTACAGCTTTAACTATTCTTCTTAATCCATCATCCATTCCTAAAAGCATAAATGGATTATAAGAAATAGAAAGCTTAGAAAATGGGACAGCTTTACCTTTCTTTTCCATAACTAAATCCTCCAAAAAATAAAAAAGCATATATATTATAATTTAAAATATGGGTTTTGACAAATACGTTAAATATTTTATTTACAAATTAAAAAACCAGAGCACTCATATACTCTGGTTTTATATAAATATCTACATATTTACGTGAATCTATATTTTATTATTTATTTCGACACTAAAGCCTTTTTTAACCCTTTATTTTTAAATATAACCCATAATGGACTTGAAATAAATATTGAAGAATATGCTCCTGATATAATTCCAACTATTAAAGGAGTAGCAAAATCCCTTACAGCTGGAACAAATGCAAATACAGCTGTAATAGTGAATAAAGTTGTAAGTACTGTATTTATTGATCTAGTCATAGTTTCAGTTATACTTATATCAGCTAATTCTACATCGCTAGCTCTTCTCATTTTCTTTGAATTTTCTCTTATTCTATCAAAAACAACTATAGTATCATTTATAGAATAACCAACTATAGTAAGTATAGCGGCTATAAAACTTGAGTTTATTGGTATCTGAAGTATAGCGTATACAGATACAGTTATTATAATATCATGCACTAAACCTAAAATTGCAGCTAATGCAAATTTAAATTCAAATCTAATTGCAACGTATATAAGCATAGCAGCATTGGCAATTAATAACGCCAATAAAGCGTTTTGCCTTAATTCTTTACCAACAGATGGTCCTATTCTCTGCTGAGAAACTAAATCCTTATCTTGCAATTTATACTTTTCCTTAATTTCATTAAACATAGGACCTACTTGCTCATCTGTTAATGAATTACTTCTTATTTCCAATTGAACCTGATTTGCAGTATTTATTGCAGTATTTGTAGTATAGTCTTTAGTATATTTACTAATTATTTTTTCTACTTCCTGCTTATCAAAATCCTTTTTCATGTTAATTTGAACTAAAGTACCACCTTTAAAGTCTATACCATAATTTAACCCATTTTTAATCATACAAAATAATCCTATAAGCATTATGATAAGAGAAATAGAAAACCATATTTTTGTCTTCTCAATAATCTTTAATGTCTTCATATTATTCTACCCTCCTCTTAACTCCAAAGGCTGCCAAGCTATTTAGCATACCCATGTCTACGGCTAATTTTAATAAAAATCTTGTAACAACTATTGCTGTAAACATACTTAATATTATACCTACCATTAAAGTGAGGGCAAAACCTTTAACTGATCCTGTTCCTAAGTTATATAGCACTACAGCTGCAATAATAGTGGTTATATTTGAATCAAGAATTGAAGATAAAGCTCTATGGAAACCTGCATCTACAGAGGATCTAACAGACTTACCAGCTCTTAATTCTTCTTTTATTCTTTCAAATATAAGTACATTTGCATCCACCGCCATACCTATTGTAAGTAAGAAACCTGCTATTCCTGATAAAGTCAATATGGACTTCATAGAAACAAATGTTGATAGCACCAACACTATATAAAGTGTTAAAGCGATATCTGCAATAAGACCAGGTATTCTATAGTAAAGTAACATAAATAGAAATACTAGTCCTACCCCTACTACTCCTGCCTTTACGCTAAGAGGCAGAGCATTAGCTCCTAGAGTAGCCCCTACGGTTTTTACTTCAACAGGTTTTACAACTACAGGAAGAGCTCCTGATTTTATTATACCAGCCTGTCTTTTTGCCTCTTCCAAAGATTTACTTCCTGTAATTTGAGCTTTTCCATTTGGTATAACCTCATTTACCATAGGATCAGTCAATAATTCCTCATCCATATATATAGAAATAGGCTGACCTACAAATTTCTTAGTTGCTGCGGCAAACTTTTTTGTTCCTTCATCATTAAGCTCTAAGCTTATAATAGGCTGATTATTATCTGGGTTTATTTGTGCAATTGCATCTTTTACATCTTTTCCTGTAAGAATAACTTGTTTATCCGGTCCTACAAACTTAAGTTCTCCGGTTTTTCCCACAGTATCTATAACTGCTTTTGCATCATATATGCCAGGTATTTCTAATCTAATTCTTTTTGATCCTTCCCTTTGTACTACAGTTTCACTGACACCTAATTTATTAACTCTAGAAGATAATAGCTCTATGGTTCTATCTATGGTAGCTGTATCAACTTTATCAGCCTGTATCTCCTCTACCAGTGATACACCACCTTGAAGGTCAAGACCCTTTTTTATGGTCTCTCCAAAGGGTTTAAACCTATATCCTGTTCCCAATATATTATCTATTCCATAAGCACCAGCATAAGCTAAAGTTCCTATAATAAGTACTGATAGTATAAATAACACTGTACTCTTTATGGCATTTTTTTTCTTCATCTTTATCCCCCTTCTTTTGTAAGTCTAAAATATAAAGACCATAGAAATCTTCACCATTAACTCTAAAAAAATTAACAATATACAAAAATTATATATCCTCTGTAAAAAATAGTCAATATAAGTAGGTATATATACTTACTTATATTATTCATACTGATCTACTCTTCCATAATCTTCGCCTTTAAAGCTATAGCACATTCTATTCTCTTTTTTTGCATTTCGCAGCCTAATTTATAAGGTATATGTATGTCTTTATTAAAGTTATAGTTATTAGCTTGGCATCCTCCACTGCAGTAGAATCTAGCCCAGCATTCTTTACATATTGGTTTAAAATAAATATTAGCTTCTTTAAATTCTCTTTGCATATTTTTGTCTAAGCCTTGTTTCAATACATTACCCATTATAAAATCTTCATTTCCTACAAATTGATGACAAGGATATATATCTCCTGATGGAGTTATGGCTACATATTCATGTCCTGCTCCACAGCCAGATATTCTCTTATAAACACAGGGGCCACCTTGAAGGTCTATATTGAAATGATAGAACTTAAATTCATTTCCTTTTTTATGGCGCTTAACCATTTCTTTATAAATTTTATCATACTGTTCAAATATTTTAGGTAAATCCTCTTCTCTTAAGGATAGAGAATGTTCTTCTGGCAATACTACTGGTTCAATGGATATTTCATCAAAACCTTCATTAGCTAAGTGTATAAGATCTTCATAAAAATCTAAATTATTCCTTGTAAAGGTACCTCTAGCATAATACTGCTTACCTTTATCTCTAATATTAACCATTTCTTTTATCTTTGGTAATATAGTATCATAACAACCGCTGCCATCAACTCTTACTCTAACATCATCATTTACCTTTTTTCTGCCATCTATGCTTAACACTATATTTCCCATGTTTTTATCTAAATAGTCCATTATTTCATCATTAAGTAAGGTAGCATTAGTGGTCATTGTAAATCTAATGGTTTTATTATGTATTTTTTCTTGTTCTTTTGCATATTCAACTATTTCTTTTACTGTGTTAAAAGCCATCAGAGGCTCCCCTCCAAAAAGATCTACCTCTATGTTCTTTCTTGGGCCAGAGGACTTTATTACGAAATCAATTGCCTTTTTCCCAATGTCAGCAGACATAATTTCTCTTTTCCCTTTATATTCACCTTCATCTGCAAAACAATATTTGCATCTTAGATTACAATCATGTGCTATATTTAGGCATAGAGCTTTAATATAGGAAGGGCCTTCCGCTGCCTTTAATCCTATATTTTCATATAAATCCTTTGAATATAATACGCCTTCTTTTATAAGCTCTTCCAATTCTTCATAAGCTTCAATTATATCCTGTTTTTCATATGCTTTCCCAAACTCTGCTATTATGCTTCCTTTATCTTTCAGACCATCTTCTCCAACAATATGGTATACTAATTCATCAACTACATGAACCGCTCCTGAATTTACGTCTATAATGTAATATTCCCCATCTTGGATAAACTTATGAATATCAGCCAATTCTTTTTCCTCCCAACTAATTATAACTAAATTTAAAGCAGTAACATAAAGTTACTGCTTTTATATTAATTTTCGCACGCTAAATTTGCAACTGTACAAGAAGTTTTACATGCTGACTGGCATGAATTTGCACATTCCTTACAGCCTGGTTTCTTTAAGCTGTCTTTTATATTTGATTTATTGATAGTTCTTATATGTTTCATTTGAATTCCTCCATTCATATAGGCTATTTTCGTTTGATTATAACATAAAACATAAATAAAATAAAGTAAATATCAAATATTTATACCTAGCATTCCAGATAATGCACCTACAGCTAATGCCAAAGCTATTCTCATCATTCCCCTGTATTCCAAACCAGGTGAATTGCCTGCTATCAAAGACACTATATAAATTATTAACATATATAATGCAGCAACCATCAATCCTGTAAGCCATCCTCTTTTATTGATTTTACGTACTGCATATATGCTTCCGTACATTATACTTAACACTGTAGTAACCAAGTAAAAAATAGCATTAATTTTTTCGCCGATATCTACAAAGCTCATTATAATTGCATATACAATCATAAATATGACGGTAATAACAGTACTTCTTAATACACCGTCTCCTATAGGTAAAAAGTTACTTTTTTCCATATATAAAACACCCCCTATCTATTACTATCTATGTAGAAAAGAGGTGTTTTATGATTAAAGAAAAAAATTTTTAATAATTTATTTCTGTTCTTTAATTTTCTTTAAAATCTACGCCTTTGCTTTCTTCATCAGCTTTTTTAACTTCTTCTTTAACTTCTTTTTTTGTCTCTTCTTTTGTTTCTTCTTTTATCTCTTCTTTATGCTTATTTTCTTTTTTTACTTCCTTTTTATCTTCCTTTTCCTCTACATTAGAAGGATTTAAAATAGAAAGTATTCCGTTTTTATCCAACTTTATTCTTGCCCTACTTGGTCCTGTTTCTAAAATTATAAATGTATCCTGTACATTTATAACCTTTCCTAGTATTCCACCCTTTGTTATAATCTCGTCATTTACTTTTAGAGAATCTAACATACCTTTATATTTTTTCTTTCTTTTTTTCTCCGGTATATATAAAATTATGTAGAAGAATACCAGCATTAAAATAAAAGGTAAAAAGAAGCCTAATCCGCCTCCAGTTGGTTGACTAGCTGCAGCAATAGTTAAAAATTCTCCAATCATTGTCATATAATCACCTCCCCTCATAGTATAAGTTTATAAGTACTTTACTAATGTGTAAAGTAAAACTTTTCAAATTTATATGAAATATTTATTAATTATTAAAATTTTCATAGATTTTAATATTATCCTCTATGCTCTTCCTGCCCATTCTGTTAATTTTTTTTCTTTAAACTCTGGGAAGTAATCTCCATCTATGGCATCTCTAATTTCTCTCATAAGATTATTGTAAAAATATAAATTATGTAAAACACAAAGCCTCATAGCTAACATTTCTTTCGCTTTAAATAAATGTCTAATATATGCTCTAGAATAATATTTGCATGCTGGACATTGGCAACCTTCATCTATAGGTCTTCCATCTAACTCAAATTTAGCATTCATTAAATTTATCTTACCTTCCTTAGTGAATACATGACCATGTCTTCCATTCCTTGCTGGAAGTACGCAATCAAAAAAGTCTACTCCTCTATCCACAGCTTCTAATATATTACTTGGAAGTCCTACTCCCATTAAGTATATTGGCTTATCCTCTGGCAGATATGGAACCACTGCATCTATTATCCTATACATTTCCTCGTGGGTTTCTCCTACAGCAAGCCCTCCTATAGCATATCCATCTAGGTTCATTTTAGCTATGGTTTTAGCGTGCTCTATTCTAATATCATCATAGGTACCACCTTGATTTATACCAAAAAGCATTTGCTTCTTATTTATGGTATCTGGTAATGAATTTAATCTATCCATTTCAATTTTACATCTTTCAAGCCATCTTGTAGTTCTAGCTACAGAATTTTCTACATATTCCCTAGGAGAAGGATTAGAAATACACTCATCAAAAGCCATAGCAATAGTAGATGCTATATTGCTTTGTATTTGCATACTTTCCTCTGGACCCATAAATATTTTTCTTCCATCTATATGAGAGTTAAAGTACACTCCTTCTTCCTTTATCTTTCTTATTTTAGCTAGAGAGAATACCTGAAATCCACCTGAGTCAGTCAAAATAGGTCTATCCCAATTCATAAACTTGTGAAGTCCGCCCATTTGTTTTATCACTTTATCTCCAGGTCTTAAATGAAGGTGATATGTATTTGAAAGCTCTACTTGACAGCCTATTTCCTTTAAATCCATGGAAGAAACTGCTCCTTTAATAGCTCCTAAAGTTCCTACATTCATAAACACAGGAGTTTGTACTGTACCATGAGGTGTAGTAAATTCTCCTCTTCTTGTCTTGCCACATTTTTTAATTAATTTGTACATGTGTGTGTACACTCCTTTATCTATTTTATCTGAAGCTAAGAATCACTTGATAAACATAGCATCTCCAAAGCTAAAAAATCTATATTTTTCTTTTACAGCTATGTTATAAGCATTTATTATTTTATCCCTTCCGCATAATGCACTTACCAACATAATTAAAGTTGACTTTGGAAGATGAAAATTAGTAATTAAAGCATCTACGATCTTAAATTTGTATCCTGGATAGATGAATATATCTGTCCATCCTGACTGCTCTCTAACTCTACCAGATTCATCTCCTATGGTTTCAAGAGTTCTAGATGATGTTGTTCCTACTGCTATAACCCTTTTACCAGCTTCCTTTGTTTTATTTATTAATTCTGCAGTTTCCTTTGTCATTCTATAATATTCTGAATGCATATGGTGTTCTAATACATCATCTACTTTTACTGGTCTAAAAGTACCAAGCCCTACATGCAAAGTTAAAAAGGCCAAATTTACTCCTTTATCTTTTATTCTTTGCAAAAGTTCTTCTGTAAAATGGAGTCCAGCTGTAGGCGCTGCTGCTGATCCCTGCTCCTTTGAATAAACAGTCTGATACTGCTCCTTATCCTCTAATTTTTCCTTTATATATGGAGGAAGTGGCATTTGCCCTAGTCTATCTAAAACCTCCTCAAATATTCCATCATATTCAAATTTAACTATTCTACTTCCCTCTTCGCCAAGAGCCATTATTTCTGCTGTTAGCTCACCATTTCCAAATGAAAACTTGGTGCCTATCTTAGCCCTTTTACCAGGCTTTACTAAAGTTTCCCAAGTATCTTTATCTATTCTCTTTAAAAGTAAAAACTCCATTTTGCCATGGGTATCCTGTTTTTCACCTATAAGTCTAGCTGGTATTACTCTAGTATCATTCAATACAAGACAGTCTCCAGGGTTTAGATAGTCTATTATATCTTTAAATATTTTATGTTCTATTTCACCACTTTTCTTGTCTAGAATCATAAGTCTTGCCTCATCCCTTTTTTCTAATGGGCATTGTGCTATTAGTTCTTTTGGTAAATAGTAATCAAAATCTTTTACTTGCATGTTTCCACTCCTTTGTATGATTAAAAAAATAACTAAACTATTGGTTATCAATTTTCATTGAACACTGGTCTATTTGAAACTTATCTTTTTTGCTTCTTTTAAAATGCTTATAAGCTTTATCTGTAGCTATTCTTCCTCTTGGTGTCCTTATTATAAAGCCCTTTTGCAGCAAATAGGGTTCATATACATCCTGTATAGTATCTAATTCCTCTCCTATGAAATAAGAAAGGGTTTCTATTCCAACAGGACCTCCTTCAAAGTTATCTATAATAGCAGTTAAAATCTTATTATCTATGCTGTCGAATCCTTCTCTATCTATTTCTAAAAGCTCCATGGCATCTCTTGCGGTTTGTAAATTTATAATTCCATTTCCTTTAACCTCTGAGTAATCTCTAACCCTTTTTAATATTCTATTAGCTATTCTTGGAGTTCCTCTAGATCTCATAGCTAATTCATAGGCAGCTTCTTCTTCTATATCTA
>ENA-UOOE01001661-UOOE01001661.1-fermentation-metagenome-genome-assembly--contig:-NODE-1661-length-18223-cov-7.899053_pt1 | contig 18223 bp, 15 predicted proteins | sample MGYA00245776_ERZ724021 | MGnify/ENA primary metagenome ERZ724021 (study PRJEB28704, sample SAMN03018321) | fermentation metagenome | biome: anthropogenic terrestrial biome; feature: soil; material... | reverse complement strand
AGGAACCGGTGCCGGCCAGGGAGAGATTAACAGGATGTAGGAAAACATTCCCCTCAGTTCAATATTTTTTTGACAAAAAACTGGATCGATGGCTTCTCAACATCGAGGTTTGCCGCTTTACTCCGCTTACTTCATTCACCTTTTAGTCCATATCGGGTAATGAATGATATGGTGAAAATATATTCTGATAATTCTTACCTCAATCGTTACATTACCTTATTGTATTTACACCTTTTGTGTTTTTACGAAAACCGTGTAAGTCAGCTTTGAAACAACGTTATTGTGGACATTGATGGGTCTTATCATAACATTATTGAGTTTTCCTTCTGCATTCTATCTCGTGTTGAAATTTGACAAATGGAAAGGTGATATTTATGTCGATAAATAATGCTAATTTTGCAACCATTTTTATTTTCAATAATGTAACTATATATTGGATTGGTTATAGGAAAACAATTACGATGAGGAAATAGATAACTTTCTTACAAAATATTTAACCTTACGTGTTGCATCTGACTTTTAAATTTTATGTTTGAATCTTTACACTGTGCCAAAAGGGGAAAATGACTGTCGCTTATGCTTTACTTAGAAAACCATTGACAGATGAACTTATAATTTTAGAACAATTACTAACAGATAATCAGAATTTCATTTGTCGCTTCTTTCATTCTGGTAATCCAAATAAACATGAGCCAAGTAATAGGAATATTGATAAAAAGAAAATAATATTAATTTTGTTGTCATGAAGAAAAGGAAAACTTACAGTGCAGACTTTAAAACGAAGGTAGTTTTAGAGATACTTCAAGAAAGGAAAACAGTCCAGGAGATTGAGAGAAAGTATGAGCTTCACCCAAGTCTGATCTCTACATGGAAGAGTCAATTTTTATCCAATGCGGATGTTATTTTCGAAAAGGTAAATCCGTGACAGAGGATGACAAGGAGAAAGATGCCCTCTTCAATAAAGTTGGACAACTTCAACTGAAGGTTGACTACTTAAAAAAGTATGGGGGAAATAGCCAAAAAAGATCGGATAGGCAAGATGGGTAAGATTGACAAAACTCACAGTTTAAGTGTTTCACGCCAGTGTGAGCTGTTGAATGTGACCCGAAGCAGCTTCTACTATTCTCCCCTTGAAGATAGTTCTTATAATGAGGAACTGATGAAACAGATCGACAAACAATACATGGATAACCCGTTTTATGGTGTGCCCTGGATGACAAATCACTTGCGTGGCCTGGGCTACAAGGTGAACCCCAAGCGTATCCGCCAGTTATACCACATAATGGATTTGTATGCCATTGGCCCCCGCCCCAACACGGGCAAGGCTCACAAGGATGAAGGCCATGCCATTTATTCCTACTTGCTACGTGGGCTGACTATAGACCGCCCCAACCAGGTTTGGGCGATGGATATCCATATATCCTGTTGGGGACAGTCATATGTACCCGGTTGACATAATTGATGTTTACAGCCACTACATCGTAGGCTGATCACTGTCCAATATGATGCGCCCTCTGGTGCCGCGAGTGTCTTGAGGAAGCTATATGGTGTCATAGCATCCGGAGATAATCAACACGAACCAGGAGAGCCAGTTTTCCAGTTCCGAGTTCTCAACATATTTTTCTTCGAACACAGGTTTAAAGTTCAGCACAGACGGCAAGGAACGTGGATCGACAATATTTTCCTTGAAAGATTCTGGCGAAACATCAAATACGAAAAGATCTATCTCGAACCATCTGACATGGTTTGGAATTATGTCACAAAATAAAGGGTTATATGAAATATTATAACATGGAAAGGCCCCATCAGGGATTGGAATATAAAAAGCTGGTGGAAATCTACCAGGCGGCCGCTTAGTTTCTTGAGATCATCCAATTGGACAATCTCAAGAAACTAACTTATCTTTGAATCAAAGTTGTCTAAAAAGAGGGAGAAGTTTAATGAGCTGTATAATTTGGAATAAAACTGTTTTGCCGGAATTCATGTTGTACATTATTTGAAGGGAAATGCAAAAATAACCAATTCAAATCATGTACAAGAAATTTAGGACGCATATTATTAAATATAAAATACTTACAAAAAACAATATTTTAACGGAACACTTCTATTACTTTTGGTAAAATGAAAACTTCAATTCCTAATTTGACGATATTATTTACAAAGTTTAAAGAAGGGGATGATGACGCCTTCATATTTTTTTATGAATTATACCTTAATGATTTATATTCTTACGGAATAAGTTTAGGATGTGAAAAAGAGGTTGTAAAAGATCTTGTTCAAGATATTTTCATTAAAATATATAACAAACAAAAAGATTTTTCTTCTGTCAACCATCTAAAGTATTTTTTATTTAGATCTCTTAAGAATCAGCTTTATAACTTTTATAAATCTAAAGCAGTCACAAGCAAAACAGATATATCTGATGATATTTTAAATTTTTCAATTACAACGACAGTGTTGGATAATATTATTGATGCTGAAGAAAGTATCGCCATTAAAAAAAAAATTGAAGATCTTCTATCAAAGCTTACTCCTCGTCAGAAAGAGGTCATATATCTTCGTTATATGCAAAATATGGAGTATGATGAGATTTCTGAAATAATGGGTATTACACCTCATGCTACAAGAAAACTGGTTTCTAGTTCTCTGAAAAAGATGAGAGATGAGAAATTGTTTATCCCTTTCTTATTTCTTATGATAATTTTCTCATAAATTCATTTTTTAATTAAAAAAATGGGGACAAAATCTCTTTATATTTGTATATATATAAAGAGTGAGGACAAGTGTTGATTGACAAATATAAAAAATACCGCTCATTAGATTTTCTTAAAGATGAAAATTTCATTAGGTGGCAACTCCTGAAAAACGAGGAGGATGTTGTGCATTGGAATGAAATCATTGAAAGCTGGCCTGATTTGAGATCTTCAATAGAGGACGCCGAGAAATTATTCGAAGCTAATATTCGACTTAATGAATTCAGAATGTCTGATTCAGAATCTTCCGAATGCGTAACTTCCTTAATTAAGCAGATACAATCCAAAAAAAGGAAGAGGTTCTTTAAGCATGTAGCTTTGAATATAGCGGCAGCAGCCGCAGTTATTGCAATAATCATAGGTTTTCCATTCATTTTTAATAGAAATACTCTCCAGCAACAGGATATCTCAAGCTTTGCTAAATCACTTCCTGAAGATAAAGAAATTTTCTACGGAGATACTAAACTTATTTTATCTGAAAACAATACTATTAATTTGGACAAAAGCGAATCTCTTATTCAATACCAAGAAGACGAAATAAAAGCAGATAACAATGTAATTCAAAAAGATAAAGCATCTCATTTTAACCAATTGATTACACCATATGGTAAACGCTCTACAATAGTCTTTGAAGACGGTACAAAAGCTTTTCTGAATGCAGGTAGTAAACTGGTATATCCCGCTAAATTCAGTAAAAATAAAAGAGAAATATTTTTAGATGGTGAGATTTATATAGAAGTTGCTGAAGAGAAAGAACGCCCTTTTATAATAAAAACAAGCAAAATGAATGTTAATGTTCTGGGTACTAGATTTAATGTCTCAGCTTATGAAATCGACAAAAAGAGCACCGTCGTACTGCTTTCTGGTTCGGTAAGAGTTTCATCAAACAATTGTAAGGATAATGTAGTCTTGAAACCTAATCAGATGTATACTGGTTTAGATGATTCTCATACTATTGAAATTGTTGAGGCAAACCGCTACATTTTATGGACACAAGGTTTATACAAATTTGAAAATGAAGAATTCAACAATATTGTTAATCGCCTTGAGCGATATTACGGAATATCCATCGATTGTGATTCTTCAGTATCCTCTTTAACTTGTTCGGGAAAATTAGATCTTAAAGATGATATGAATAAATTGTTAGATGAATTGACACAAGCATTACCTGTTATATTTATACAAAAAACCGACGGAAGTTATTATGTTAAAGCCAACTAATAAATAGGCTATGCAAAATAAGTGTTAAGAGATAATCTATATGAGCACGACGAATATAATGAGTTTAAAATAGTTTATTGAAATCACAAACCTCCACTTTCCACTTTAAATAAACTGATAATCAGTTTATTATCATTCAGATCTTTGACATCATTGATATCTATATTGGTAAATAGTTCATTTATCTAAAAGAGAATTTGCAAAATATTGTAAGTTGTTCGGTTGATTTGTAAATCATGTTCTAAAGTTATAACTAAACAATATGCGATAATTGCGCTATATATTTGGATTCTAACAGCATTCGGATAAGTTCTCAAAAAATTTGATCTTTAGATACTCTTTTAATCCATTTGAAAAATAGTTCTGTTTGCCAACGTTTCTTATAAAGCATTACAACATGATCGGCTGTTAGTTCAAAATTATTTGTAAGAAATATGAGCGCTGCGTTCTTATCCCTATCATAAAATGCGACTCTTCTGAGGCTTTCAGAATAATCTATAGATGTGTAGAATCCTTTCAAGAAATCTGTTTGACCGATTATGACGTCTGTAGCTTCATCCGCTGTATTACGCGTCATGACTTCAAACTTCAAATCCTTTTTGGTTCTTACTCCAAATTACCAGTTTTGTAATCCGATAAAGATGGGTATAGTCAACATATCCCCTGTTAAAGATATATAGGTACCAACCTCATTGAACATACACAAATTTACCTTTATTTCTTGTCCTTTCATAATAAAAAGGATAAGAATAAAATTCAAATCGTCACGCCGAAAAAAATCCGTAAAGTATAGTATATCAATAATTAAAAAGAAATTTTTCTGATTTTTAGGGAACACGAATAAGCATAAATAAATAATTGAATATAACTCTAAATTTAAATAAATAAATGTATGATAAAACAAAGACATTTTAGCCTAAAAAAGGCTAAGACCAGGAGTGGTTACATAATTATGAAAATGTTTTTTTTATTTTTCTCGTTGAGTGTTAGTATAGGTCTCGCCAGTAACACATATTCACAGTCTACGAAGTTGTCTATTAACATGAAAAATGTAACGGTTAAGCAAGTGTTAGACGAGATAGAGGGAATGAGTGAATTTATTTTTTTCTATCAAGACGCTGCACTTGATGTATACAGGAAAGTTTCTGTTGATGCCAATAAAGAAACAGTGGAACGTATTCTTGACCATGTTCTCAGAGGTACTGATAATACCTATTTCGTTTCCGACCGTTCAATTTATATTTTAAAGGAAAATTCGAGTGGAAAAACTGACCTTATTGAAAACTTAATTGCTCAACAAGAAAAAGAAATTATGGTTACTGGAAAAGTGGTAGATAAACAGAACAATCCTCTTCCAGGAGTGACTATTACAATTATAGGAGAAACAAGAGGAGTTATAACAGATGTCAATGGCTTATATAGTATAAATGTTAAGCCAAATGATAAATTATCATTTTCTTTTATTGGAATGGAAACACAAATAGTAGGATTGAATGGTAAAAAAATAATCAATATAACCCTGAATGACAAAACTACCACGCTTGATGAAGTAACCATTGTGGCCTATGGAGAACAAAAAAAAGAAAGTGTAATTGGATCTATATCAAGTGTTTCAGTAGACGAAATAAGAATGCCTGCCGGAAAAATTAGTACTGCATTAGCAGGTCAGCTCGCAGGAGTTGTGTCTGTTCAGAGTTCCGGTGAACCAGGATCTTCTTCCAATTTCTGGATTAGAGGTGTTAGTACATTCGGTGCAAACAACAGGCCATTGATATTAGTAGATGGTATTGAACGTGATATGGATTTGGTGGACACTGAAGATATAGCTTCTTTTTCTATTTTAAAGGATGCAACAGCAACTGCAGTATATGGCGTAAGAGGTGCTAATGGTATAGTTCTTATCACTACAAAGAGAGGTAGAGAAAGTATGAAGCCTCAAGTCAATGTAAAAACTGAGTATGGTGTTTCTACTCCTACAAAACTTCCTAAATTAGCTAATGGAGAGCAATGGATTGATTACTATAACGATATAAATTTCGACTTGTCACAATCTACTCCCATACCATCTTGGGAAAAAGAAAAGTATATTAATCAATCAGACCCTGATTTATATCCAAATGTAGATTGGTTGGATTTGATATTCAATAAAAATACACCGAATTATAAAGCTTCAATTAATATTACTGGAGGAGGTGAGAAATTTAAATATTATGTATCAGGCAATTATTATAGGGAAGGCGGAATGTATAAGACATTCAAGAATCCTGAATATGATAACGATGTTAACTATAACAGGTTTAGCTTTAGATCTAACGTTGATGTAGACATAACAAAATCAACGTTATTGACATTGAACTTAGCTAATCAGTTTGATACAAAAAATAGATTAGGTACGAATCACGATGATATATGGCGTGGTTTGGTTACAACACCTCCTATTTTCATTGCACCTGTTTATTCAGATGGTTCACTTGCTCAGGGTAGAGTTGGAATGAACCCATATTATTCTACAAACTACACCGGTTATTCGAGGGATACATGGTTCAACACACAGGCGTTAATAGGTGTTACTCAAGACTTCTCAGATATTATTACTCCCGGATTAAAAGCAAACGCTAAATTTTCGTGGGATGCTGTGAGTTCTAATACGATAGATCAGCGCCGTTCGCCTAATGCTTTTTTGGCAATAGGTAGAGATCCAAATGGTGAATTGATATTCAATCAAACGGTGGAAGGGTCTAATTATCTGACTTTAGCTCGTTCAAACAGAGGAACAAAAACAATAAATTTTGAAACTTCTGTCACATATGATCATTTGTTCAAAGACATTCATAGAATAGGAGCAATGTTCCTATTTAGTTTACGTCAACACCAAAACGATTTTCCTGCAGATTATATAGCAGCAATTCCTTATAGAAATAATGGTGTTGCGAGTCGTTTGACTTATTCATATAAAGACAAATATTTCACTGAGTTTAACTTTGGGTATAACGGTTCTGAGAACTTTTCTCCGAAAAAAAGATTTGGATTTTTCCCTTCAGTAGCAGTGGGATACTTAATAAGCAATGAGAAATATTTCGAGAACCTTTTACCAGTTATACACTTGTTGAAATTAAAGGCATCGTATGGTATTATTGGTAATGACCAAATTGGTGGAAATCGTAGATTTGCATTTAACTCAGAAATGAACGGATCCGCAGCCGGATATCCGTTTGGTAGTAGTGGACAAGGTACACGGACTGGAATATCAACCGGTTATCCAGGCAATCCTGATGTGGCATGGGAAGAAGCAAAGAAATTTAACACGGGTATTGAGTTTGGTTTCTTTAACTCGCTTAAAATTGTCGCAGATTATTTCTTCGACAGAAGAGAAGGAATATACATTCTACAAGAGGGTGTACCTTCAGTTGTGGGTATAAATGTTCAACGTTATGTGAATTTGGGTAAAATGCAAAACCAAGGTATAGATGCTTCGTTGGAATATTATAAACAAGTTAATAAAGATCTATTTGTTTCGTTGCGAGGTAATTATACCTTCAATAGAAATAAAAAACTATATGACGATAAACCCACTCCAGTTTGGGCATATCAAGAGGAAATAAATGAACCTTTAAATCAACAAAGAGGATTAATAGCATTAGGACTATTTGAATCTGAATATGAATTAAATAACAGTCCTATTCAGAAATTTAGTAATCCTAGAGTAGGTGATATAAAATATAAAGATATTAACGGTGATGGAATTATCGACCAATTTGATAAGGTTGCAATAGGACGTACTACAATACCAGAAATGAATTACGGTTTTGGAGCAAGTATAAATTGGAAAGGGTTTGATATTTCTATTTTTTTCCAAGGTGTAGCAAATGTTACACGAATTATTGGTGGAACTTCATTATATGGAGCCACCGGTAACATACTAGCAGGAGGGCAGATTTTTGCTGATATTGCAGATAACAGATGGTCATTGCATAATACTGAGAATGCAAAATATCCAAGACTGTCATTAACACAAAATCAAAATAATAATGAACCATCAACTTTCTGGCAAAGAGATATGAGTTTCTTACGATTGAAAAATGCAGAATTAGGATATACTCTTCCCAAAAATGTAAGTAACAGATTTGGAGTTTCAGCTATAAGATTCTATACGCTTGGAGTAAATTTAGCGACGATAAGTAACTTCAAACTTTGGGATCCTGAATTAGGGACAAATAATGGATCAGCATATCCTTTAATGAAAACAGTTAACTTCGGTTTAAATATAAACTTCTAAAATAGTCTAAAATGAAATCAAAATATTTATATTATAATTTTATACTTGTCTTATTGTCAGTGATTTTTGTTCGCTGTAATGATTTTCTGGAGGTTAATCTTAAAAATCAATTAACTTTAGAAGAGACATTTTCCAAGAGGACAACGACAGAAAGATATTTAGCACATGTTTATTCATATCTTCCAAACGAATTTGATGGCTTGGCCGGAGAAGGGGCTGTAACAGCTAGAAGTGATGAAGCATTGTGGTCATGGCCTTATGGTTCGTGGAATACTTATAGATTGGGTACGTGGGGTGTAGCAAATACCGACTATCATAATTGGGAGAATAGATATGTAGGAATAAATCAGGCTACAATATTTATGGAAAATGTCGATAATTGTATTGAGTTAAGTGAACAGCAACGCAGAATAATGAAAGCGGAGGCGCGTTTTTTAAGAGCTTATTTTTATTTCACACTCTTTAGGCAGTATGGTCCTGTATATATATGGGGAGATCAAAACTCTGACAATTATGTTAAACCAGATACACTTGACCGACATACTGTTGATCAAAATTTAGACTTTATAATATCAGAATACGATATGGCAATTTTAGATCTTCCAGAGACAATTACCGATCAGTCATGGTATGGACGAGTAACTAAAGGGGCGGCAATGGCAGCTAAGTCAGAACTTACATTGTACGCTGCAAGGCCTTTGTTCAACGGGTGTGATCTTTACAAAGGTAAAATGAAAAATATAAGAGGTGATTATCTTTTCCCTCAGACTTCAGACCCCAATAAATGGGAAATAGCGGCAAAAGCGGCAAAGGATATTATAGATTTAAACCAATATTCATTATACGAATATGACGGAGAAGCTACAAGTCCATTTCAGAAGGCTATAAAGTCTTGTCAAGGAGTTATATTAGATAAGTGGAATGATGAACTTATTTGGGGAAAATATATAAGTGATGCTTATCACTACAGAACTAGATGCTTACCAAAAGGAGCGACTGGTGGCCCATGGGGAAATGCTGGATATGGTATGTCTTTGAAACTTATCGATGCTTATCCAATGCTTGAATCAGGGCGCTATCCTGTTGTAGGTTATCAGAGTAATGGAGAGCCAATAATAGATCCAAAATCTGGATATGATATTAAAGGTTTTACTGATAACTGGACACATCCTCTTGATGATTTTGCAACTCTTAGAGCCAATAACACATACATAGGCAGAGATGCTCGCTTTTATGCAAATACTTTGGGTCATGGAATGTATTGGATTAATAGATATAAAGGTATAATCCAAGTGACGTACCATTCTACAGGTACTTCAGCTTATAGTCCACTAGACGACTGTTGTAAAACGGGTTTCTTGTGGAGAGGGTTTCTCGATGCAACGGATAACTATGCAGAAGCTAAATTTGGTAACATGGTATGGCCTTTCTATCGACTTGCAGAGATATATTTAAATTACGCTGAAGCATGTAACGAAAAGCCAAGTCGAAATGAACACGATGCTTTATTGTCTGTAAATTTGGTTAGAGAAAGAAGCGGACTCAATAAACTTGAAGAAGCGTATCCAGAAGTTATCGGTAACAAAGAGTTGTTGAGAGAATTAATAAGGAAAGAGAGAATGGTTGAATTAGCATTTGAATGTCACAGGTATTATGATGTTAGGACATGGATGATTGCAAAAGAAGAGTCTAACCAACCTAACTTTACGTTAGATCTCACATCCACAACTTATGACGAATCTTGGAAACGTACAAATAAGGTATTCCCAGGTAAACTGGTTTTTGAAGATAAACATTATCTTTTCCCAATTCAACAGAATCAGTTGAGTGAAATGGTAAATATTACACAAAATTATGGTTGGTAAAATAAAATAGGTCTAACATTTATTTAAAAATAAATTATGAAATATATACTAAATGAGCTTAATGTTGTTATTCAACTAATTTTGGCCGTTGTATTACTTGTATCTTATTCTTGTGAGGATAGTCGGATGCACAATATGGTTGATGATAAAGTTTATATTTTGAAAAGTGGTTTTGTAGAAGAGGATATTTTTACAGATAACTCTCCATATCACTTTTATGTTGTTAAAAGCGGTATCACAGGTATGGAAGCTGCAGTAGAATTGGTAATCGATGAAGAACCAATGTTAATCTATAATTATAATAATAATACTAATTATAAGATGTTGCCGGAAGATACTTATACTATAGAGTCAAGCATCATTAATTTTGGTCCGAACGACTACAAGAAATCATTCCCTATAGTTTTTAATACTGAAAAAATTAAAAGTTTGAAGGAAACCAATCAAGTTGAATACGTACTCCCTTGTAGAATTAGATTATTGCGATCAAAATCAGAAGCAGAAGTCTCAGATTCATTACATATAACAACTATAATTCATCCGAACATAAAAGATGCTTACGTTGAATTTCCTGAAACCAATGATGAGGTTTTGATGTTTCCTAATTCTGATAAAGAGATCGATTATTATTTAAAAGTTCATACTACATACCATAACACATCGGATGTTATAGTAAGAGTAAATTTTGATGAGTCCTTGGTGGTGAAATACAATTCAGAAAATAATACAACATACAAGTTGTTACCTGAGTTGGCGTATACTAATAGTTTATCTAACAATTCATTGACAATACCTGCATTATCTAAGGAGCAATTTATTAAATTTACTATTAAGAAGTCTGCCTTTTTAGATGAAAATGGAAATTATTTGTTCGGTGATTATATTATACCGTTGCAATTAACTAGCACTTCTGGAGAAACTGTAAATGAAGAGAAGTCAGAATTCTTATTGTTTGTTTCCTTCTTGCCAATTATGATTGAAAAGAAAGACTGGCAAGTAATAGAAGTTTCTGATGAGGAAACATCTGCAGAAGATGGAAAAGCAGTTAATGTCATAGATGGTGATTATAATACATGGTGGCATAGCAAATATTCTAAACCTTTGGCTCAGATTCCACATCACATTACTTTATATTTGGCTAAAGAAGTTACGTTGACGAAAATACATTTATTTAAGAAAAAATCAGCGTATAGGTCAGACACGAAAGGTGGTGAGTTTTATGTAAGCCTTGATAATGAAACTTGGACAAAATTAAGTGATTGGAAATATGCAGACTTAATGTCATATGATGAAATGTTTGAGGTGACACCAACACCAGCAAGATATTTGAAAATTGTTTTCACAGAAAGTAACAGAGCTTCATTTTCTAATTTGGCAGAAGTGGATCTGTATGGAATATATTAAAAATAGATAATCGATTAAATCAATAGTGAGGCCAACATCCAATTAACTGAAACAATCAATGCTTTATATAATGAAATATGACACGAAAAAGAAGGTTAAAAACTTATTATCAGCATCTTTATAATAATTCCAAACACTGTAAAGATGGGTAAAACCAGCATATTTAACCAATATAGGAGTATCTGTAGTTATGTTTCAAATAAACTAACTACTAAGTTAAACAAAAGTTTAAAATTGTTCCTTATGGAGACATTAGTTTTATACATAATTATCCCCAGCAGGATTATTTCCCTTCAAATGGGAAGGTATGGCATATCTTGTAAACAACGATTTCGCCAGAACTTCTCGAAGGATTTTGATTGGCTTATCTCCCTGTCAGAAAGGATATTATCCGGTTATCGTAAGGCAATAACCATTGATTCCAGCTATATATCCAAGTCAGGAAAGTGTTCTCCTTGGATTGGTCACTTCTGGTCCGGCATAAAGCCTAACAGAAGATTAAATGATAAACTTATTAAAAAAATTGTTGATTTTGAGTCAATTGCGGCATGACTCTTATACTAAATATTTAACGAACTATTGATTAAATAATGAAGAAAAAATATTATTATTTTATATTTTTATTAGCGTTTTCTACTAATTTGTTGTTCAGTCAAAATAATGTTAGTCGATCTGACGGTATTGGTTACAACTATTTAGGTGAAGATCATAGGCCATTTATGAGATGTGAGCAATATAGCGATAAAGAGGCTGAAGATTTGAAATTGTCTTTTAAACACGTAATTGAGAAGGCCACAACGACACGTCAAAAAGCCATTACTGCTGCACATTTTCTTGCAACATTACCTTATGCAATTCCTTTTGGTTATGAGTCTCATGAAGAAGGGTACGAGCTGGCATGGAAATATACACGAAAAGGTTTATTTTTAAATACGGTAGTGGAAAATGGGCGTTTGTATCCAGCCTGGGGATGTGATGTTCTATCATCTGGATTAGCTGATGATTTCAGAGCGTCTTTAAATAAGTTAGGAGACACATATAAAGTAGGTTTTCACTGTTCTTCTTTTATTAGATGGTGTCTTTACAATGCAGATGCAGTGACACAAAATATATTAGAGGGATCCTGGGCTAACGATTTTGGAAATTTTCCAGGAAGCATAAAGGTCCCATTAAAAGAAGGATTGGAGCAGATGAAGCCAGGTGATTTGATGTATTTTCCGGTTGATGAAAGAAATGGACATATTGCCATGATAATAGGTATAAAAGGTGATATAGTAACATTTGCTGAAAGTGCTTTATGGGGTGGTGATCATAAAGATAATAGAAATGGCGTGCGCTGGCGCGTATTTAATATGAAAACCACAAATTACGACACCTACAGATTTAAATGGTTAATCCGTATGGATAACATTTATAAAGATTAGAAATATTAATAATTAAACTATTTGTTATGTCTAGAATAAAAAACACATTTTTTGCACTAATATTATTCAGTCCAATAATATTATTAAATTGCACCAGTGAGGAACCATTGGAGGATATCAAGTACAATGAAATGAAATATCAATTGTCGGTAAATCCTGATAAAATAGAGAAATTTGACTATCTAGGAGGAGAAAAGACATTGACTATTAAAGCAGAAGAAATTGTAAAGAAATTTGTAAACGATGTTTATCAACCTAATAGTGATGAAATAGTTAACGCAGATTTTGAATATTCTTTAGAGGGTAGTGATGGTTTCACTGCTTCCAAGGAGAATTATATGATTAAGGTTGAAGTTACAAAGAATGAATCTGATGAACGTACAGCAGAGCTTTTTGTATTTTTAAAGGATAAACCCTATTATAATACTACTATTCAGCTTTTTCAAGAGGCATCACCGGAGTTTTTCATATATGAATTAATATTATCGGTTGAGGATATGCTTATATTTACTTCAGAGGGTGGAAGTAAGAATGTAACTATTACAGCTAATGAAAAGCATATGAAAAAAGAAGGAGATGATATTGTTGAGTTAGAGGTCAAACAAACGCCATTCAAAATAGAGTTAACTGGAGATGTATTCACGAAAAACTTAGTAGGTAATACTCTCACTTTAACTACACCTAAAAATGATTTAGGTTATGTAGAACATATGGGTGAAATGACTATAACTTTAGATAAAGATTCAACAAAGACAATAACATTAGCACTAATACAGAAAGGTGTGCCATTCCCTAAGGATCACCCATTTCCTCTATTAGCCGAATACAATGTAGGGCCAACACCTAAAGTTTTTACAGACAGTCATGATAACGACAGAAGTGGGTTATATATTCAGTCAACCGCAGTGAATGTTTGTCCAGATGGTTGGCGTCTTCCAACTTATGAAGAACAGAGTTATTATTCACCTGGAAACGTTAATGATAGAATTGGGATATATGGTAAAGAACTTGAATATAAAATTATTAATAAAACAGCATACAAATATAGAAAAATTGGCGCATTTACTGAAACAACACCTCCCAATAACACTTCTAGATTAGAAATAACAGCTCGTTATTTGGGTGACGTTGCAATTCAACCAGGTCTTATAACACAGAAAGAGTGGTGGGATTCTAATAACAGTGGCGATGTAGTTCGTTATTTCCCAATGCCAGGTCGTCTTCAAGGTGGTAAAGTAAATAGTTTTGGTGCCAGAGCATTCTATTGGTCTAGCTCAAAAAATACTAGTAGTGGTAATCCTTACCATATGAGTATAAATAATTGGGATATATATGAAAATTCGGGCTATGATGGTTCAGTTGGAGGACCTGCTCGTTGTATTAAAATTGTAAATAATTAATTGAATATGAAAAATATGTATGAGAAAATGTTATATGTTTTTGTATTAATCACACTATTCTTTTCTTGCTCAAAAGAGTCAGATAAAGTTGTAAACGAGATAGAAGATAAAGATACCTTCACAGGCTACAACTATACAGGAATTGATGATCGTCCATTTCTTAAATGTGGGCAATACTCAGATGATGATATAAATAAAATAAATCAGGCTTTAGCTAAAGCTATAGCACAAGCTCCAAATAAAAGGGAGAAAGTAGTTGCTGCCGCTAACTTCCAGGTCACTATGGATCATGTAGTGCCTTATGCGTACGAGCCTGGAGGAGAGGCTTATAAGCTAGTATGTCGCTATTCAAGAAAAGGCCTGTTTTTGAAAAATATAGAAGAAAATGGCTACCTATACCCAGCATGGGGATGTGACGTAATAAAACCTGTTGATTTTAAACAAGACGTAAAGAACTTAGGACAAACTTATGCAAACGGATTGCACTGCTCCTCATTTATCGGTTGGTGTTTAGTTAACGGTGAAGTTTCTAAAGCTGAATTGGTTGATAAAACATGGGCAAATGGTTATCGGGTATTTCCAGGGAGCAAAGAGGTTCCTCTCAAGACTGGTAGATATGACATTAAACCAGGAGATTTAATGTGGTTTAATGGACACGTTGCAATAGTTATAGGTGTAAAGGGCGACATTGTTACATTCGCAGAAAGTGCACTTTGGGGAGGAAATCACACTGACCAAAGGAATGGTACAAGATGGCGCACCTTTAATCGTGAGACTGAAAACTATGATACTTTTAGATTTAAGTCTCTAATTAAGATGGATGGAGTATATAACAAATAAATACATTTAAAAGAGTAATAAATGGCACAAAGTAGAAGAAATTTCATAAAAGGTTTAACACTAGGAACAGTAGGATTAAGCGCAACTAATATATTGGCAAATGTAGATTCAAGTGCTATATTGTCATCGAGTAAAAAAGAGGTGAGAAGGCAAACATTCAATATGTGTGGTTACCGTGCGCCAAAAATTAATAAAGTAAGAGTTACATTTATTGGCGTTGGATCTAGAGGAAGAAGTAATCTAAGACAAATGACTTTTTTAGAAGGGGTTGAAATTAAATCGATTTGCGATATCGACCCTTCTGCTATTGATAAAACTCAAAAATTATTGTCCGACCAGAAACTTCCAAAGGCAAAGGTATATACCGGTAGTGACTACGCATGGAAAAGAGCTTGTGAAGATACTGATATAGACTTAGTAAGTATTGCTGTTCCGAGAGGTCCTTTACATGCAGCTATATCTATCTATGCAATGGAGCAAGGGAAACATGTTGCTGTTGAGGTCCCTGCAATATTCACAATTGATGAAGCTTGGAAGTTGGTAGAAACATCTGAAAATACGAAGAGGCACTGTATGATGATGGAAAATTGTTGTTATGATTTCTTTGAATTGCTAACATTAAATATGGTTCGTCAGGGCTATTTTGGAGATGTCGTTCATGCAGATGCTGCATATATACATTCTTCAGGTGGAGCTGATGGATTGGTTAGCGAAAAATCTAGGATTTGGGCACTCGAGGAAAAACAACGACATAATGGTAATCTTTATCCAACTCATGGCTTAGGTCCTGTTTGCCAAGCAATGAATATTAACAGGGGAGACAAGTTTACTTACATGGTATCTATGTCATCAGATGACTTTATGAGAGGTAAAGCAGTGCATGAAAAAGCAAAAGAAGACCCATACTACGAAAGATTTGATGGCAGTAATTTTTGTGGCAATATGAATACGTCCTTAATTCGTACAGAAAACGGTAAAACTATTATGCTACAATACGACGTAACAAGTCCAAGAGTATACTCCAGAATACATATGCTAAGTGGTACAAAAGCAGCATGTATGAAATATCCACTTCCAGCTAGGATTTCTATAAAAGAAAAATGGTTGAATGATGCAGAGATGAAGGAGCTAGAGGATAAATATACGCCAGAAACGTTGAAACGTATAGGGAACATGGCAAAGAAAGTTGGAGGCCATGGTGGAATGGACTTCTTAATGACATGGAGGTTAATTGACTGCCTTCGCAATGGACTTCCTATGGATCAAGATGTTTATGACGCAGCCTTATGGAGTGTAATTTGGCCATTAAGTGAATGGTCTGTTGCTAATAAATCAAAACCTGTTGATGTACCAGATTTTACTCGAGGTGCATGGAGAACCAATGAGCCAACAGACGTATCTTTGTCACAAGGTGGTTCAACATTAGTGCGTATGGAATTACTGTAGATTAAATAAAATTTGCGTAATAAATTGGCATATAGTTTATTTTGAGTACAATTTTATCACATTATATTTTTAGACAAATACACATTCAATTGAATGTGTATTTGTCTAAAATTTTAACTATCTAAAACAAAAAACAAATGAAGAGGAATATTCATAAATTTTCAATAGTTCTACTATTTATTTTTTTTAGTAATGTCGTTTTATTTGCTACTAGCCAATCAGAACTAATAAAATTAAATACGGACAATTTATCTTTAGTATTTGAGGTAGATGAAAAAGGGGTGTTACTTCACAGGTATTTTGGAGAAAAACTAATAGATTCATCTCCATTTTTATCAAAAAAATCATATCGTTCTGTCGAATATGCAACTAAAAATGAAGTTTATTCGACCGCAGGAGGTAAAAATTTTAGAGAACCGGCTCTACGTGTAACACATTTTGATGGTGATTTGAATACAGAGTTAGTATTTGAAAAATTAGAAAGAGAAATTTCGAAGGATAACAATACTGAAATTGTTACCATTTATCTTAAAGATAGGAAATATCCATTTAATGTATTACTTATTTTTAAAGCTTTTAAAAAAGAAGATGTTTTTACAATGTATACAGAATTCAGCAATAACGAAGATGGAGATGTTGTTTTGCATAATTTTTATTCCTTTTATTTACCAATTGATGCAAGAAGATATTACCTGACTAAATTTTATGGTATTGCCACAACTGAAATGACGGCAGAAGAAACACCTCTACCTCATGGTGTTACGTCTATTGAAAGCCGAAAGGGTATTCGTGCTACGCATAGTGAAAATCCTTCTTTCTTATTATCACTTAATAATCCGCTACAGGAGGATGATGGAGAGGTAATTGCTGGGGCTTTGGCATGGAGTGGCAACTATAAGTTAAATTTTGAAATAGACGAATTCAATACTTTGAATATATCAGCTGGTATTAATCCGTATGCATCAGAATACCATTTAGCTAAAAGAGAGAATTTTATAACACCAGAAATGGTATTTACTTATAGTTCAAATGGTGCCGGCGATGTCTCCAGAAATTTGCATGACTGGGCAAGGAAGGGTGGCTTATATGACCCTAATGCGATTCGCCCTATAGTTTTAAACAGCTGGGAAGGCGTGCATTTTTCTTTTACAGAAGAAAAAATAATGGAAATGATTGATAATGCTGCTGAATTAGGAATAGAAGTCTTCGTATTGGATGATGGGTGGTTTGGGAATAATTACCCAAGAAATAATGCCACAATGGGATTGGGAGATTGGCAAGTGAACAAAGAGAAATTACCTAACGGAATTGACTATCTTGCTAAATATGCAGTTAGCAAAGGCCTAAAGTTTGGAATATGGATTGAGCCAGAGATGGTAAATCCTAAAAGTGACTTAGCTAATGAGCACCCAGAATGGATAGTTCAAGCAGAAGGTCGTGAAATACCAGTAAGGCGTAATCAATGGGTATTGGATTTAAGTAATATCGAAGTACAGGATTTTGTATTTAATGTTTTTGATTCGGTGATGCAAATGTCGGATGATATATCATACATCAAATGGGATGCAAACAGGCATCTTGAATCGGTTGGCTC
>ENA-UOOE01001660-UOOE01001660.1-fermentation-metagenome-genome-assembly--contig:-NODE-1660-length-18224-cov-6.226980_pt1 | contig 18224 bp, 11 predicted proteins | sample MGYA00245776_ERZ724021 | MGnify/ENA primary metagenome ERZ724021 (study PRJEB28704, sample SAMN03018321) | fermentation metagenome | biome: anthropogenic terrestrial biome; feature: soil; material... | reverse complement strand
TCCTTCACTGTCCTCTGTCAATTGTCCTCTGTCCTCTCAAAAATATTGCTTCGCATTATTTTTAAACTGCGAAAGTTAAGTACTATAAGTAATTAAATTTTCAAAAAAGTGTTGACCCTAACACCATGTCATAGTGTAATATAGCATCTCAGAGGTTGACAATGCTAACAAAACTCATGCTGGCAGAGTATTAGGTGTTATTAAAGCTCTAAAATCAAAGTTTGAGGTGAAGTTATGAGAACAGTAAAACAAGTTTCAGATTTAACAGGAATAAGTGTACGCATGCTGCACTACTACGATAAAATATGACTAAGAAGAGTGTTTTCCATAAGAAAATACTTTAATAAGGGATGTGCTAAAAGTAGAGGATTATAACAATTGTAAAAATTCGATTTTTTACCTAATCTAATAACTCAAGTGGCTGATATGCCTTATGCTTTATATTTATCACTTCAAGGAAAGCACTTTGTAGGATATGCTATAGATTTAATTTTCAGATATATTTTAGTAATAGAAAGAACTATGAGCAGATTTGTAATTAGAAATCCACTTATAGTTCTTCTATATTAGAGCACGTAATAATCTAAGTTGCACCATTATAGATAACATATATCACCTCACTATGATGTTTCCACCATAATAAAGCAGTTCATTACCTATAATAATGGTTTCTTCAACTACATAAAATATCTACACAACTATATATAACCTCTCGGCTGTATATAACTATCTCAACACTCCATATAATTTTGACTCAACTGTTACATACCCTATGCTATTATAGTAACCTTTTTATCTTCATTATATTCAGGTAATTTTTTACATAAAAATAAGGATACATTACTAAGGGGTAATGATGCAACTTCTTTTGACAAATCATATGGTGAATTTTCAAAGCAAGACGAGGATGTTCAAACAGGATTAAGTAAACTAAGAGAAAGTATGACTAAGCAAAATATGGATACTTCCTTAGTGGATAAAATAATACGTTCACATAAGGAACTTCATAATAAATATACACAAGCAATACAAAGTTACGATAAGAACAACATTCAGAGTTTCAAAATTGTTGATGGATTAGTAAAGGGCATTGATAGGGACACTACTGACAGTATGGATTTATTAGTAAAACAAATTCAGCAAAAAGAAAATTTAGAACTTACAAACAGTATAAGTGAATTAAAAAAAGACAACATCAAATTTGAGGAATATTTAATTACCATTATATCGATTAGTATTTGCCTGAGTATATTTTTTGTAGCACTAATTTTCCTCACTTATAAAAGAATTTTAAAATTTATAGAGCAACTTCAATCATTGATGAAGCGTGCAGAAAATGGAGACTTTACTGTTAAGGGAGAAATACTTAAAAGAGATGAATTAGGTGAACTCACTGATAAATTTAATAGATTCATAGCAAAAATTAGAGAATTAATTTCACATACTAAAGAACTCAGTACAAATGTGTATTTATCCTCCGGGGAAGTGATAAAATCATCCGAAGAAATTAGTAAAGCTTCCGATGAAATAGCTGAAGCTATGAATGATTTATCAAAGGCTTCTACAGAACAGTCAGCCTTAGCAGAGCAAGTCAATATTATGGTCAGTAATGTCGCTAACGAGGTATCCAATATAACTAAAAATAATATTATTATTGAAGAACTTACTGTTAAAGCAATGAAAACTGTAGATGATAGCATTTTAAGTATAAAACATCAAAGTGATACAATGGTGGGTACTAAAAATGCAGCTAAAGATGTTAGCAATACTATTTTAAATCTATCTGAAAAATCAAAAATGATTAGCGAGATTATTGACGTTATTAATGGAATTTCAGAACAAACTAATCTTCTAGCTTTAAATGCTTCTATTGAAGCTTCAAGGGCAGGAGAAGCAGGAAATGGTTTTGTAGTTGTTGCAGAAGAAGTAAAAAATCTTGCAGAACTGTCAAATCAATCTGCACAAGAAATAAGTAATTTAATAAATGAAGTCCAAATTAATATAAAAGCGGCTGTGTCTAAAATGAATGTAGCAGAATTTTCCATAAATGAACAAGTATCCTCATTAGCATTAACAGAAAATAAATTTAAAAATGTAAAGGATGCTGTATTAGAAGTAACAATGAAAGTTAAAGAAGTTTCCAATGAAGCAGTTGCTATTGATGATAGTGCTAAATCAGTAGAAAAATCTATAAATAGTATTACAAATATATTAAAAGATAATGCTTCAGCAACTGAAGAAGTTGCAGCTTCCTCAGAGGAACAAACATCACACATATGTGAAATAACATCATCCATAAATGAAATTTCAGATCTTTCAGGTAAGCTTCAACAGTCGATAGAAAAATTTATCATATAACTTGTCCAAATAATTAAAAAAGGTTGATACAAGCTAAGGTGTAAAAACTACACTTTAGCTTGGAATTACTCATATATATTACTTAACTATTTTATAAGGATTATCCTCAGTTCCTTTACCATTAACTGGAATTGTGCTGGATTTTAAGTATAAGGCAGGTGCCACTCCACCAGAGCCATTATTTGCATTATCGCCATATACGCCATTTTGACCAACTGCCCTCACAATATCAGAATAATTTATAGAAGGTGTACGCAGCCAGTACCATGAAAAACTATTATCATTTATAATAGTTTTTTGATACTGCCATCCTCTATCATAAACAAAATTTTTGATTTCTTTTGTGGAAAGTAAAAATACTTTATCTGTCACATTTTCATAATAACTGGAGTCATAATTTTTTACACAATCTTCTATTTTGGTATTGTATTCATAAGGCTCTGTTCCTCCAGCCATTACAACTTTATCTATATTGGCAAGTATACATTTATGGGTTACTTCCTTTATAAAACCCCTTTCTTTGTCTGTAAAACTGTACAAAAATCCTGGCTCTGTGTCATAAAAACTATACAATACATGTCCTCTATCTGGCGACTGCTGGCTATACTTTACCTCTTTGTCATAAGAATTAAGCCATTCCCGTAGATTAGATTTTTCCCAATAATTACTTCCAAATCCTACTCTATCTGCATCTCCCCTTCCATCTACCTCATCTCCACTGGCATCAAAAGCTTTAAAACAAATTATTTTATCTGAAAAAAGCATATACCCATTTGCATCTTTATTTATTACCCTCCATAATATAGATTTACCATTATATCTTCCAAACTCAATATAATCTCCAACATTTATTGATAAATGTTCATTTTTAACATGATTAGGAATAAAAAAATACACACCTGCTAATATAACAATTCCAACAACCACATAAACTAGATTAAATCTAATTTTTCTTTGTCCCTTCAATGCATTATCAGGTTTTATAGTTTTAGGGGATATCGTTTCACATTTAAAGTCTATTGCTTTAAACCAGGCTTTTATAGCCCACTTGGCATCTTCTTTATCTATTTTAAAATCATTATGAAGTTTATTTACTAGTTCTGTATAAATATTCTCATCAATCTCTTTTTTAGTACCATCTAGAATTGGAAAAATAATGCCTGTATCCAGTACTTTAAGCAGAATTCTAACTTCTCTTTCACTTTCGCTGCATAAATCTAGTAACAGACCCATCAGTCTTATTCTATTGTAACAAAGGTCTGTGCTGTATTTCATAATTAATTTTTTTAATACTATTTCTACATCTTCCCTCATTTTAAGATCACCACACCCATGTCCGACTACATAAAAATTATTTTGAAAGAATCCTATTTATTTGATTAATTGACTCCTCATCTTTTAATCTAAATTTAAATATTACCCTTCTTGATTTCTCCTGGTTAACGGTCCCATCAGAATTTTTAATTAACTCGCTGTCAGATTTGCCATTGGCAGTAATAATACTTTTTAAAGTTTCTTTTGTATAACTATCCAAACTCACAAAATTATTATTTAATATATAGTTTACTATACTATTTGCCCTCTTCTGAGATAAATCCATATTATAATCGTAATTTCCTACATCATCAGTATGTCCTTCAACAACTATTTGAGAAACTGAACTTATATATTTAGGTGAAGTAAGTACATTAACATACTGTGGTATAAATTTATCAAGATTGGCTTTAAATTCAGGTCTTATATCAGCCGAATTAAATTCAAAAAGTACATCACTACTAAATACAATATCTCCTGTATTTTTATCTATATTAATGTTTAATCCAGAACTTTTAAAAGATTTTCTTATATCCTCAATAATACTTTGCCTTACTCCAATTATCTTTTCTACCTGTAGTTGTAATTTATTTAATTGGGTTTGCTGTGCTTCTAATTCGGCATGTTTTACTGCATTACTATAAGCAAAAAATAATAATATAAACAATAGTATGGTACTTAAAAGATCGGTAAATATGCGCCATATATTGCCATCATTTTTTGATATTCTTATTATTCTACTATATCTATGAAACATTCTACCAACTTCTTTCATACATAATATCCATTGACAGCTGGGTTCTTCGCTTTCCTACATTATCGTTCATATTACTCACCTATATTCATGTGTTCGTAAGTTGATGCTGCCTCTTTACTACCTTTATCTAAGTGTTCAATCTTGCCAATTATGTTATTTAAAATAGTTTCATAATTACTAAAATAATTTTTCATATCTTTATATGTTTGTGAAGACATCTCATTTTGGCTTTGATTATATTGAACAATATAAGTTATAAATCCGTCGATATATTCTTTAATCCTATTATAACTATCCATAACCTCCTTCTGCTGCTTTTGTATATTCTCTAAATAGCCCTCAAAACTTTTAAAACTTTTAGACATATCATCAATATAAGTTCCTACCCTATTAATTTGATTTGCATATTTTAAGGACATAGTATCATAAGAACTTTTAATTTGTTTCAGGAAATCTTTTTGAGCATAATTTAAATTTTCAAGGGAAGAATAAAAATTATCGGTTAGCTTATTTAGTTTATCATATATGTCTACATAGCTTTTCTCTACCTTTTCTTGCGAAGCATTAATATCTTTAACATAACTATCTAAAATATCAAATTTTCCATCCAAGGCATTTATACCTTTGTCAAAAGTTTGCATGAGCTCATTAAACCCATCAAAAATCAAACCAAACCCTTCCACAGATTCTTTCAACTTCTTATTAAAACTTGTCATATACTTAGTAGATTTTTGAAATTCTTGTGGAAAAGTAGAAAACTTTTCCACAAACTCATAAATTCTTTCTACAGCATCTAGAGACTTATTCATAGTTTCATTGGAAGCTTTACTAAATTTATTTATGGATTCATTGTTTGAAGTAGATAATTTTTCAATAGCTGCTTCTATTTTTTGAAAAATCTCCTGTGAATTATAACTATTTAATTCGTTATCCATATAGTCTTCTAATTTAGCCATAATATTCATTAATAATTGTTCTGCATCAAACACTTTTGTAATAAAAGTAAGTATTAATGAAAATGCTATACCTACTATGCTTGCATAAAAAGCTACTCCCATGCCTGATAATATGGGGCCTATATTATCTACAGTAAATTTTCCTGTCCTTAAAGAGTTTAAAGATATTGTAAGTCCTGTAAATGTTCCTAATACTCCCATAAGAATAAATATAGATATAGTCATATTTATTATACTGATAATGTTTATTATAGGCATATCCAATCTATTGAATATCTTATTATTTGATAAATATTTGTAGTTTGAAAAATAAGCTTCTATATAAGACTGAGTATTAATATGTTTAGACTTTTTTACCATATCATTATAGCCTTTTATTAAATCTTGTACTCCATTAAAAGATCTTTTATCAATATCTCTATCTATATCTTTTAAACATTTGTAAACTATTTTATAAAATACAATATCAAGCGAAAACATTATAACTTCTATAAGAAAAATTGTCATACTAACATTGTTACTAAATAAGCCCTTTACAAAAGCAACTAAACCTGCCATTAGAATCTCCCCTATTCTCCTTCTAGTTCATTTAGAATTTCATTGAGTTGTTTTGCAATTTTTCTCCTAGCTTCAGAGGTATCTCTTCTTCTTTTTATGTCTTCCAATTTATCATAATATATCTTATCAATATTTTCATTAATAAAATTAATATACTCGTCACTTTTATTTTTATCCACGCCTTTACCTGCTTTACTTATGATAAGATTTATTTGTTCGTTTATAATGTTTAAGAAAGATTTTTCCAGAGATACTGCATTTAACGTAGCGTTTTTAAGTAGTTCTATCAAAAACTGACCATCTCTGTTAATTTCTAGCACTAATTCTTCTACACTTTCGGAAAGTTTAGCTTTTGATAATAGTTTTTCGATATATTTTTCTTTGTCATTACTATTTGATGCATCATCTAAAGCCACTTCTAAGGCCACTTCTGTATTATTTGAAAATTGTCTTATAATTGATTTTAATTTACCTTTAATATAAGTTAGTCCAATGTTTCTTAATGTATTTTTATCTGAAGTTTCTAATTCCTCTATCTTTAGGGCAAATTCTTTTTTTATAATATCCATATCCAAATTTTTTTGCCACTCCTGATCTTGAATTTGATCCTTATAAAATCTATCAAATTCTTCTAGCCACTTTTCATCCTCATAAATTTTATAAATTTCAGGATATTGTTTTACTACATCTAATAAGGCTTCACTAAAAATTTTATTAGATATAACTTTATTTTGTACACTCTTATCACTTACACCCTGTTGAGCCAATATTATACTTATTAATGGCTGCATGTAGCTAGGCTTACCTTGCTCATTTTTATCATAATACATAGCCAAATCATAAAATTCCTGCTCTGATGCTTTAAATTTATTTTTTCTATCTACTGAACCGAGAGGATAATATATCAATATATCAATCAAATCCATAGAAGATTTTTGCACCGAAGACATATAAAACTTCTCGTCATAAGATACGCTAGCTGTAGCTGTGCTAATAAATTCTTCTGCAGATTTTCTTATAGTATCATAATATCTATTGCCTTTAGAGACACCCATTGATTCTAAAAATTTTTCTAATATATATACGTTGCAATCATTGGCCACCTTACCTCCTAGATTACGTATAATTTGAGTAAATTTTTCTTTGACTTTACCATACAGTTTCGTCCTTATACTATAATTAAATCTGCCTATAGGTATTTCACGAGTAGCAGTTCTTTTCTCCTGAATTGCTTGTTTATTTATAAACTCTTCAGTAACAGGTTCAAATATGTTATCAACTAAATTTTTAAAGTTTTCTGTAAAACTATTATCTTTATATATTTTTTCTTTCAAATCATCCTGTGCTTTCAAAAGTGCCGACTCAATATTTTTGTCTATTTTATCCTTGCAGCGATCTCTAATCAATTGCTCCTCTTTATCAAAAACCTCATCTCCAACATTGTTCTGTTGTATAATTTTATTAAATAATTCTTTAGTATTTTGCAAATTTTTATCAATTCTATTTTTTAGAATCCAAAACCTTTCCGTATTACAATAATTTTTTATTTCTTCTTTTATTTCATTTATACCATCAGTCATACCCAATGACTTAAGGCTTTTTACTGTTAATAAATTATCTTCATCAATTTTTCCTTCAGAAAAATCAAAATAATCAAGATAAGCTTGAGCTGAACCTATAAATATTCTCTGAGATTTTGCCATTTTATGTACGTCGATAACATCCTTTTTTAAAACCGCTATATTTTTTAAAGCCCCTTCACGGTTTTCTCCAAACAAATCTACTTTATTACCAAATATAAAAAGCTTATCTATGAGAGGAATGCCATCTTTATCTTTAACATCAGAAAGTATCTTAATTGGTTCTTTAGTTAATTCAGGCTTATCAAATAGATTCATTATTAAAATTATAGCATCAGCATTTTTTATTCTATCAATAGTCTGATTTTCAAAAAGCTTCACTGGAGCATCAAAGCCGGGAACATCATAAATTTTAATTTCTTTCGTTTCACTTAATTCTTTTGATTTAATTACAATCCTCTTTACTGCTTTAGATTTATACTTATCTGTTATATATAACTTATATTTATCCTTATCTTTTTCCTGATCAAGTTCTATATCTTCTGTGCCTTTACCTAATAAAGTTTTTATAACATTTCTACCTTCAATTATCTGTTCAATATCTACATAAATATTATTTTCATTTTCATTTTTATTTTTAAGCTGCAGCAATATATCTTGGGTAATATTTTCAAAAGAATTTACACTAGAGTCATACTCTTTAATACCAGAATTTTTTAATAATTTTCTAAAAGAATCTTCAAATTCTTCTTTTGTATAAAACTCTATCTGAACTAAATTTTTTTCGCCATATTCAAGTTGAGTTGAGGTATATGTACATCGAGAGGTATCTGTTGGCAGCACTTTGTTTTTTACCAAGGCATTTCCAAAGGAACTCTTTCCTGCATTTTCAAGGCCAATCATTGCTACTTCAAAAGTTCCTTTACTTAATTTATCTATAAAAGCTATACTGTTCTGTAATAAATCTTTAAGTTTGCTGCGTGTTTCATTATCTATAATGGAATCTATATTCCCCACTGTAGTTATATTAAACACTTTATTTATAACATTATTACAATTTTTTAATTTTCTTATATAGGTATTTTTTTGTTCTTCCCAATTATTTATATTTTGCTCTTCTAAGTTATTAATATCTGACATTCTTTTAACCTCCATATACTTTTACTATAGTTAGTGACAATATTTATATATCACTACTGATACTGGGCGTACTATATGATTAACTAGTGTGTTACAAATTTCTTCATTATATTGATAGCCATATTTTATAATTTTAAAAATTTTCCCATCAAGCGTTATTTTTTCTGTTTTTTCTATATCAAAAACTTCATGGAGATTTATATTATAAATATCTGATTTTTTAACTTGAATACGATTAATTCCTATACTTTGTAAAAACATTTCCATATATTCTAGTAACTCTATATATTCATCTTCTATAATAGAAGTTATATTTTTTTCTTTTTCATCTAAATGAGCGTTTTCTAGAAATCTTATACCGGATATAATACCATCAATAATATTTAAAATTTCAGAATTAACAAATCCAAAATAATTTTCTATAAGTTCATTTTTTTTATTTGTTAAAATAGTAATTTTGTCATAGTTACTATTTGATATTTTATATATTTCATCGTCAGTCTTTTGTATCACATCCTCTAACTTCTGTAAAACAGGCATTTCATATTCTTCTTTTCCAAACATTGTATCAATATTTTTTTTAGCATTATATAACATCCTGGATATTATATATATTCCCTGACTTCTTCCTTTTGAAAACTTTTTTCTAGTATCATCAATAGCTTTAATCTCGTCTTCATATTTTTGTTGAAAGGTAGTTATACTTTTATTAATAACTTCACTAATATTTTCAAGTTGTTCAGGCATATTTTTAATTTTTTTATGCCATCTTTTATATTCCTTTATTAAAACTCCATATTGTTCCTCATATCTTTTAAGCTTTTCAATTATATTTAAAATTTCAGGATTTACAACACTGTAATAACTTCTTATAATTTCATTTTTCTTATTTATTAGGTTAGAAATACTATTACGATTATTTTTTAAGTCTGCACATATATCTTCATAGTCTTTCCCAGCTTCCCATACCTTTAAAACATCAAACTTTTCCTTATATAACTCTATATTAATGCCTTTAGCTTTTTCATACCACTCTTCATATTCCTTCATTAAAGTTTTATATTGTTCTTCATATTTTGTAAACTTATTTCTTAAATTTTCTAATAATCTATTTGCTTCCTTTATATCCAACATTTCAAATTCTTCTGGAGATAAAATTATGGATTTCTCTTCATTACTAGAATTATTTTTAATACACAATTCTCTATTCTCCTCCTTTCATAAATATTTTAAATACTAATTCCTTTTTATGATTTATTTAAGTATAATTCCTCCGTTTGATCTATCATTTGAAGTTTCCTCTCTAGATTTTATTTCTTCCTCGTACTTTTCTATAAATTTATCTTTTACAGCTTTTAGACAATTCATTGCCTGTGATGAAATACTTCCAACTATATACTCCTTTTTTGCTATTCTCTTAGGTTTTCTAGATATATCATCAATAAATCTGCACATATACCCTTCATCTTGATCATTACCAATTGCAATAACATCTTTATACGCACTTTTTCCTATAAAACTATTTAATAGATTGTCTAATGCCCTATCATAATCGTCTGTAGGCATTCCATCTGTTACAAGAAATATTATAGGTACTAGAGTTTTATCGTGTATTTTTAACTTATTTAACTCGTTAGAAACCAAATTAATTGCATCACCCATTGCTGTAATACCTTTAGCCTTTATATTTTCATATCTGCAATCCTCTATTTTATCACCTATTTTAATGCACCACTCAGCAGTGTCAGAAAATTTTACAATACCAAAATTTACAATAGTATTGTTTAGTTGACAATTCTTTTGTATCTTCGGTATTACTGATTTTATTCCTTCTTTAACATATTCTAATCTATTATCAATGCTCATAGATCCAGAACAATCTAATAGCCATATAAAATGAAGAGATTTTTCTATACTTTTTGTAAAAATACAAATTTTCTTATTTATTGAAATTCTATTTGCCAGGTAAGCAGCGTAGATAGCAGCCCCATTTGAAACAGCCTCCTGTGGATTTATATCTGCATAAACTTTTCTTTTTCCTATAGTTTCTTCTATAATGCTATTTATTTTCTTAATTCTGCTTGACCCACCTACTTTAATTATTCTATGAATATCATTTTTAGAAATCCCTGACAAACTAATAGTATCTTGTAATATCTTCTTTATTCGTAACATATAATTTTCAAGACAGGTATTTAATTCTTCTAAGGTAAGTGTAGAATCGAGAAAATTTCCAGGAGGTACATTATAAACCTTTATATAAGCAATATCACTGTCATATGAAAGTATTTCCTTTGCTTTAACTACCTGTTCCATTAAATTTCTTTTGCACAAAGCAGCTACTTTGCTATCATAATTACTTAAATCAATTTTTTCTTTCTTAATAATATACTCATATAATTGTTTATCAAAATCCAAGCCACCTAATCTGCTGTCGCCTTGTGTAGCTAATATCTTAAAATGAATTGTATCTTCTTTTTCTATTAACTTAAAAACAGTTACGTCAAAAGTTCCACCGCCTAAATCAAAAACAAGTATATTTTCTTCTCTATTTTTATTACTAGCTATATGCAGCCCATAAGCTAAAGCCGCTGCTATTGGTTCCTGAATTGTTCCAAGTAACTTAATACCTGCTAATCTTGCCGCTTCCTTTATATTGTTACACTCTGCTTCTTTAAAATAGCAGGGTATTGTAATTACTACTCCTTCTGATTCAAACTTGCCTTCTGGTACCATAGCTTTAATGTTGTCATAAATATATTTTAGAATAACAGAAGATATTTCCACTGGTGTAAATTGTTTATTATCTAAAATAATTTTATTATCTTGTTCATCTAGTATTCTTTTAACGTCAGCAAAATAATTCTCAGGATGTAATACTCCCTTTTTAACAGCCACTGCACCTACATCAAATTTATCACTTTCAAAGTAAACCACAGAGGGAATTATATACTCCCCCTTTAATCCATATATCTCTGCCTTTTCTCCATCCCATCTTGATGCAGAGCTGAATGTGGTTCCAAAATCAATGCCTATAACTGGATGGTTCTGGCAATCATAATACAAACTTTTCCTCTCCTTTATTTATGATTTTCTAATATTAGTATAATTTCAAAACCTCACTTTTCTTTACTCCGCTTTCTTTTTGCTCTACAGTTACAATAACCGTTTGATCTTCTTTGACTTCAAAAGTTATATTTATTTCAAGAGTACGCTTAAGTGCTGGAATGAGTCCAGAAATATGTACTGTACCAACATGAGCATTTTGTTTTGCAATTTTAGAAGCTCCCTGATATACCTCCACATCTATTTCAGTACAGTTGTCCTGATTTGTATAGAAAGTCAATGTATTTTTAGCAGGAGTTTTTCTATTTTGATGAATCAATGTAATAAACTTTCCCTTAGCATCTTCAACACCTAATGCATGTGCTGTAACTGTGATAATCTTTATTTTCTTTTTAGTATTTAAATTTTTTGTAATATATGCTGCATATATTGCCGCTCCTTGAGAAACACACAAACTTGGATCAATATCTGCATAAATTTTACCTTTTCCAACTATATCATTCAACAAATTGTCAAACATAGGTATTTTACTAGAACCACCAACTTTTATGACTTTATCAATTTGATCAGATGTTATATTAGCAGCATTTAAGGTATTTTTAAGTATACTTTTTACTTTCTCATAGTAACCCTGTATTACATCTTCAAACTCATCTCTAGTAAAATTTCTGTCAACATTTACTCCAGGTATAACATTGAGAACTGCCATGTAAGCATTATCTGTAAAACTTAATGTTTCCTTTGTCTTTATGACCTCTGCCATAAGAGCTTGCTCTCCTCTTTTCCTTAACCTCTCATTAGGTTCAGATTCAAAGTCAATGCCTTCAACCTCAATAATATGTTTCAAAAGAGCTTTATCAAAGTCCATACCACCAAGCCTATCGTCTCCTCCAATTCCAATAACCTCAAAAATCATGCTTTCACTATCTTCTTTTAATTTGAAAATCGTGATATCAAAAGTTCCTCCTCCTAAATCAAAAACCAGTATTGTCTCTTCTTTTTTAACATTCTCATTACTATTAAGACATCCATAAGCTAGTGCAGCAGCTATAGGTTCTTGAATTATACCTACAAGATTTAATCCTGCTTTTTTAGCTGCTTGCGAAGTATTTTCTAGTTGATTTGCTTTAAAATAATAAGGTACCGTAACTACAACTCCAGAGGCATTATATACTCCTGCAGGAAACATGTTTTGTACACTTGTATATATATATTTTAATATCATAGCTGAAACATCTATTGGTGAAAATTCTCTATCTCCAAATTTTATCCTTGCGTCCTTGTTATCCATTAATCTTTTTACACCAATACAAACATTTGCAGGCTCAAAAATCCCACTATTAAAGGCTACAGTATCATATATAAATTGCTTGCTTTTCTCATCAAAATAAACTACCGATTGAAAAACATTACTTCCCCTTGGAGCATAGGTTTGAACTGATTCCCCTGTCCAAGACGAAATAGCACTAAAAGTTGTTCCTAAATCAATTCCAATAACTGGTTTATTATGACCATCATAAGGCATTTTATTACCCCCTCATCCTAAAATTAATTCTATTTTTACTTAGCAGTGTATTTGTATACTATTACCTCTGCTGGCCTTACTATATGTTTATGGTCTTCATTATATATCATATCTTTGTAAACATAACCATATTTAGTGACCTCATAAACTTTTTCATTAAAGATAGCATATTTGGTTTGCTGAACATCAAATATCTGATGAATCACGTAGTTATAAGGATCAAATCTTTTTACATCAATTCTAGATATATCAAGACTTTTCAGTAAATCCTCGATTTTTTCTAATAATCTTTCATAAACATTTTCTATTCGCAGAATAATTTCATCATCTTCTTTATCTGAATTAGAATAATCGATTCCTGATTTTATACCATCTATAATATTTAACAAATAAACGTTAATAAATTTAAAATAGTTCTTAATTAATTGGTCACGTTTATTTCTTACAGTACATATGTTATTATAATTTACATTCGCTGCATTCTGAATTTCTTCTAAAGTTTTTTCTCTAATCTCATCAAATTTAATTAAAGTAGGTATGTCTATTAATGAAATATTACAAAACTCTGTACAGTTTACATTCAATACATTGCTTAACATTCTTGACACCATAAAAACGCCCTTACTTTTGCCCTCATAAAACCTTTTATTGTTATCCTCTATAAATGCATTTTGTAATTCTTTGTACTCAGAGCCAAATTCCTCTACAGTGTTAGAAACTAATTTTAAGCATTCTTTTATCTTTTCTGGAAGGTCTTTCGATCTTTTAAACCATTCATTATACTGATCTTGTAATATGTCAAATTCTTGAAAATCATCTTCAAATTGCTGTTTAAATTTCATAAGTTCCTGGTTATCTACTATTTCATTTTTATCATTATCTACTACTATTTCATCTAGAGAATCCTGTATTTCGGTATTTTCCTTGTTAACCTCCCCTATTTCTCTATCTATTGACATTTCATTAATGCTATCTTCTAATGTTTCTTCTTTTTTATTTTCTTCATTGTTATCCAAAGATATTGTCATATATCCTTGGGAATCTTGTATGCTGATATTTTCCTCTATTTTTTCCATTTCTTCCGTTTGATCTTCCTTATTACTATCGATAACTATATCACTATCAATAACTATTTTTGATTTATCTTCACTACCATTTAATTCTGCAGGTACTTCACCAATATTACTTCTATATTCATACATTTGTTTATCTGCTTGCACTTGCGGGGAGTTATTATACACAAGGTCTTTTATCAATTGATTAACACTGCTCTCTGGTATTTCTTCTGTTTTATTTGTTGATACTTCCTTATTTTCATTTTCCCGATTCGTATCACTCAATTTATATAACCTCCTATTTAACTTACTTTTGGATCTTAGCACTATCCTTTAACTACATTTAAAATTACTTCCTCTTCTGAACCTGTACTTACAGCAGTAGCAGTTACTTTAACAATATTCTCATCATTTACTTCAAATTTAACAATTATTTTTTCAGTTCCTTTTGGTGATGGAGGAATATTGTTTAACCTAAATTCTCCTATGCATACCGCCTTTTCTTTACCTTCATCATCTTTTTCATTTACAAAGGATATATCCTCAGATGACTGATATATATATATAACAACTTCTGTTTGATTATCTCTTTGAGTTTTATATTCTTTTTCTTCGATTACTGAACCACCTTTAGGAATCTCAACACCCTTCTCTATTATCCTCGAAAATGCCATACCTTCTGTCATAATACCTAAATTATGAGTTACAATATTAATTATAGGGTCAGGACTAAGGGCATCCCACGAAGCTGCAAAAATTGCTGCCCCCTCTGATACTATAGTAATAGGATTGAAATCACTAAAAGGCTCCACTCCAAAAATTTCCTTAATTTTAGTCTTAACTAAAGGAACTAAAGATGATCCTCCTACTAAAATCACCTTATCGATATCATCCATTGTAAGTTTTGCATTATTAAGTGCTAATTTTACTGTTTCTCCAGTCTTATCGATTAAATCAGAAATAGCTTGTTCAAACTCATCTCTTGTAATTTCCATATCTAGATGCAAAGATTCACCTGAACCAGTTTGGATAATATTAGGAACCAATATAGTTGTACTATTTTTAGAACTTAATTCAATTTTTGCCCTCTCGGCAGTTTCTTTTAAACTTTGTTGTGCTGCTTTCATTTTCTTTTTACTAATTCCTTGATCCTTTTCCATATCCAGTAGGTCAATTCCATTGTTTTTTGCTTTAAAGTCTTCATTTATGATTTCCATAATACGCCTGTCAAAATCATCTCCACCAAGTTGAGCTATTCCTTCCTTAGCCAAAATTTTATACTTGTCATAATTTGTACTATCTTTATCTTTTTTAGTCTGTACCTTAAGAACACAAACGTCAAAAGTTCCTCCCCCTAGATCATAAACCAAAACATTTTGATCTCTATTCGAATCAAAACCATACATAATTGCTGCTGCTACAGGTTCTTCTAATAATCGTAAAACATTTAAACCTGCTATTTCTGCAGCCTTCTTAGTAGCAACTTTTGCATTATCCGTAAAATTTGCAGGTACACAAATTACCACATCACATAAACTTCCATCAGGCTCAAAATCTTTTTGATTATAGGCTGCATCTACAAGTTTAGATAGAATTTCAGCTGATATTTGTTCTGGTGTATATGTTTCTCCCAAAATAGATACCTTATATCCATCCTCTCCCATATGTCTTTTAATTGATGTAATTGTATTAGTAGGATCAAGCAGAGCTCTTCCTTTAGCTTCTTCTCCTACAAGTCTTGTATTTTTATCAATAAAAGACACTACCGAAGGCATTCTCTCTTTTCCATTTATCTTTAATACTCTACTTTTCCCGTTTATAAATACCGAAACAATCGAAGTTGATGTACCTAAATCTATACCTAATTTATGCTTACTAACTTTCATTTCTAATCCTGGCATTTTTCCCTTTCCCCCTTAATAAAATATTATTTTGCTTTTATATCAATTTTTTTAGATTTAATTTTTCCATTATTAATTAAATCGTTAACTAAATTCAAATCTAATTTTCCACCATTTTCAATAGCCTTATTAATAACTGGTGCTGTATCACAGTTATCCATTAGCTCTACAGCAGTAAAATGAATTATATTATCATCATCCATTTCAAAAATAGCCCCTACAGCAACATCTTCTTTCCTAGGTTCAGTAATAAGAATCTCTAATTCTCCTATCTCTTCATCATTCTCTAAATTCCTATCCTCACCTGTAAAAACTCGGAATCTAACAATTTTTTGGTATGGGGCTGATGTATATGCAATTAAACCTGATTTACACGGTATTACTGTATTCTTAGGTATAATTTCATTAAATTTTAAAATATTTTCACTATTCAATAATGCTACACCATAACCAAATACTACTCTTTCTTCCAATACCAAATCTTTAAATGTATCTGTAAGTGTGCTCCCTCCATCAACTACAGAATCTATAAGACTTACTGCCAAAATTGCAGCTCCATTTGATACAACTTCATCTACATTAGGAGCAGTAAATGGATCTCTCACTTCTCTTTTTAGTGTCTCTCTGATAATTGGAGCCTTAGTAGATCCTCCTACTAAAATTAATCTATCAATATCATCAGCAGTCATGTTGGCATCTTTTAATACATTTTTTACCTTTTGTATAGTTCTATCAATTAACGGCTTTATTAAATCATGATATTCATCCCTTGATAATTCTAAATCTAAATGATAATCTCTTAAAATATTAGGAATAATAATTGAAGTATTTTCTCTTGATGATAATTCAATTTTTGCATTCTCGGCAGCTTCTTTAATTTTCTGTTTTGCAGCCATATATTCTCTTTCTTTATGAATTTTAAGATCAATTTGAGTATCTTCTTTTATTCTTTCATATATTACACTGCATATTTTTTCATCAAAATCATCACCACCTAACCTTGCATCTCCATCAACAGCAATAGCTTCAAATTTATTACCTTTTACTTTCATAATAGAAACGTCAAAAGTTCCACCACCAAGATCATACACCATTATAATTTGATCTCTATTTTGGTTTAATCCATAGCTAACGGCAGCAGCAGATGGTTCTGCCATCAGCCTAAGTACATTGAATCCGGCGTCCTCACCAGCATTTTTCGTAGCTTGTCTTTGTTCTGGCGTAAAATATGCTGGTGTAGTTATTACTGCATCAGTAATTTTTTCACCTAGAGTAAATTCTGCTTTTTCTTTTATAGCCTTTAAAATTTCACAGGCAACATCCTGTGGATTCATTTTTCGTCCACCAACAATATAAGTAGTATCTGTTCCTATATCTCTTTTCGTTGATCCAATAGTATTAGAAGGATCCATTACTAACTTAGCTTTTGCTGGATATCCTGCAATAACCATATCATTGCTAATTGATATTACAGATGGAAATGTATTTTTACCATCTAAAAGTATTGTTTCTACTCTTCCTCTTTTAACATAAGAAATAACCGAATTAGTAGTACCTAAATCGATACCTACAACTATTGACATATTAATATCTCCCTTCTATCTACAAAAAGTATTTTTTCATATTTTTCACTATTAGTCCATTTAATCAATTCTGAAGCTCTTAGAACTGTCCATGGATGAAATGAAATCTATTGAAATACAAATAAGCATACTTGTCTCTTAAAAAAGTAAATATTTCCTAATTTATTGTGTTATATATCATAAAGTACAAAATCAAATTTAAGCTTGTACTTTTTAATAAAAGAGTCATAACATCTATAAACATTTCATACCACAACTAAATAAACTGTATACTCTTACAATTATATGAGTTATTTTAGCATTATAACCACTGCCTACGGCTCCATATAAGAATTCACAGACATATTTAAGTTGGGGTAGTATTAGTCCTAATTTTACTTCAATTCGTAATTTGGGCGTAGTCCTCCAACCCTGCTATACTAGAGCCAAGG
>ENA-UOOE01001655-UOOE01001655.1-fermentation-metagenome-genome-assembly--contig:-NODE-1655-length-18275-cov-4.062184_pt1 | contig 18275 bp, 17 predicted proteins | sample MGYA00245776_ERZ724021 | MGnify/ENA primary metagenome ERZ724021 (study PRJEB28704, sample SAMN03018321) | fermentation metagenome | biome: anthropogenic terrestrial biome; feature: soil; material... | reverse complement strand
CTAAGTGGGGCAGAGGCTATTCACCCAGGATTTGGTTTCCTTTCTGAAAATAGCTAATTTGCTCAGCTGTGTAAGGACTGTAATATAACTTTTATTGGACCAGAAGCAGATATTATAGATAAAATGGGAAACAAATCTAATGCCAGAAGTATGATGATAGAAGCTGGAGTCCCAGTAGTGCCAGGCTCTAAAGAACCTATACTTAGTGATGAAGAAGCACTAAAAAATGCCAAGGATATAGGATATCCTGTAATGATTAAAGCTTCTGCCGGTGGTGGAGGCAGAGGAATTAGAATAGTAAGAAATGAAGAAGAGCTTTTAAGTTCTTTGAATACTGCTAAAACAGAAGCTAAAGCAGCCTTTGGTGATGATACTATGTATATGGAAAAGTATTTAGAAAATCCAAGACATGTAGAGATACAGATATTGGCTGATAATTATGGAAACATAGTTTATTTGGGGGAAAGAGATTGCTCCATACAAAGAAGAAACCAAAAGGTATTAGAAGAAGCTCCATGTCCTATAATGACACCAGAATTGAGAAAGAAAATGGGAGAAGCAGCTATAAAAGGAGCAAAATTTGTAGGATATAAAAATGCCGGAACCATAGAATTTTTATTAGATAAAAATAATAATTTTTATTTTATGGAGATGAACACAAGGATTCAAGTGGAGCATCCTATAACAGAGTTTGTTACAGGAATAGATTTGATAAAGGAACAAATAAAAATAGCTTCAGGAGAAAAATTGAGTTTTACCCAAGAAGATATAGAAATAAAAGGTAATGCTATAGAATGTAGAATAAATGCAGAAGATCCTGAAAAGGATTTTAGACCTTCACCAGGGAAAATTGATGGTTTATTTGTACCAGGAGGATTGGGGGTCAGAGTAGATTCTCTTCTTTACGATGGATATAAAATACCACCAAACTATGATTCAATGGTAGCAAAGCTTGTAGTATATGGGAAAAATAGAGAAGAAGCTATAAATAAGATGAGAAGAGCTTTGGGAGAATTTTTAATTGGTGGAATTAAGACCAATATTGATTATCAGTTTAATATAATAAATAATAATGAGTTTATAAAAGGAAGTTATGATACAGGTTTTATTGCCAGAAACCATAAATAGGAGATGATTTAGGTGCTTGAGGGGCTTTTCAAAAAGACAAAGTATATTACTGTCAGTTCGCAAAGCTTAAATACTATAAGAAACACTGAAGAAAAAGTAGAAAAGCCCAATATTCCAAATGGAATGTGGGCTAAGTGTAAAAAGTGTGGCCAGATTATCTATACCAAAGATTTGGAGAAAAACTTAGGCGTTTGTGGTTTCTGTAAGTACAATTTTAGGGTGCCTGCCTATAAAAGGGTAAAGCAAATTATAGATGAAGGAACTTGGACAGAAATAAACCCAAACATATCTACATTAAATCCTATCAAATTTAAAGGATATGAAAAAAAAATCAAGGATTTAAAAGATAATACCGGATTAAACGAAGCTGTGGTTACAGGCATAGGTGAAGTAAATGGAGAGAAAACAGTACTTTGCATTATGGACAGTAGGTTCTTAATGGGAAGCATGGGCTCAGTAGTTGGAGAGAAAATAACTAGAGCTATAGAAAAGGCTATAGAAGAAAAGCTACCATTAATAATATTTACTGCTTCAGGTGGAGCTAGAATGCAAGAGGGAATGTATTCATTAATGCAAATGGCCAAGGTAAGTGCAGCTTTATCCAGATTGAATGAAAAAGGCCTTTTATATGTATCCGTACTTACAGATCCAACCACTGGAGGAGTTACAGCTAGTTTTGCTATGCTAGGAGATATAATATTATCAGAGCCCGGAGCTCTTGTAGGGTTTGCAGGGAAAAGAGTTATTGAACAAACAATAAAGCAAAAGCTGCCAGATGGATTTCAAAGTGCAGAGTTTTTACTAAAGCATGGTTTTATAGATAAAATAGTTAGGGGGGAAAATCATGAATTAAGCAGAAGTGAATAAACCTATGAAACCCTCCCTTAGTCCATGGGGAAAAGTTAATATGGTAAGAAAAATGAATAGACCTACTTCTCTGGATTATATAGATAAAATATTTGACTCCTTTATAGAGTTACATGGAGATAGATATTTTGGAGATGATAGCTGTATAATTGGTGGATTGGCATTTCTAAATGGAGCTGCCGTTACGGTTATAGGTCAGCAAAGGGGAAGAAACCTAAAAGAAAACATAAGCAGAAATTTTGGTATGCCTAATCCAGAAGGCTATAGAAAGGCTTTAAGGCTTATGAAACAGGCAGAAAAGTTTAATAGACCTGTAATATGCTTTGTGGACACTCCTGGTGCTTACTGTGGAGTAGGTGCTGAAGAGAGAGGACAGGGTGAAGCTATAGCTAAAAATCTTATGGAAATGGCTGCTCTTAAAACACCTATTATATCTATAGTAATAGGTGAAGGTGAAAGTGGAGGAGCATTAGCTTTAGCAGTAGCAGACAATGTTTGGATGTTAGAAAACTCTATATACTCTGTGTTATCAGTAGAAGGTTTTGCAAGCATATTGTGGAAGGATGCATCAAGAGCAGAGGAGGCTGCAAGTATGCTTAAAATAACAGCTCAGGATTTAAAAAGGTTTGGTATAATTGACAAGGTACTAAAAGAGCCTTCAGGGGATGCTAGCAAAGATATAGAAAAAATGTCTATAGAAATAAAAGGAAACTTAATAGAAACATTATGTAACCTTAATAAGATGTCTATGGATGAGTTGTTAGATAATAGATATAATAAGTTTAGAAGAATTGGTGTTTATTCGGAATGAGTTAACAGGTATTAACCTGTTAACTTATTTTTATGTATTGATATGAAAAAGTAGTAGGATATGCTAAAATTATTTTGGTGATGAATATGAATGAAAGAAAGCTTAGAATATTTTATGAAGTAGCTATAAAATTAAATATGACAACGGTGGCTGAGAGTATGTACATAAGCCAGCCTGCTGTAAGCCAGACCATACAGGAATTAGAAAAGGAATTAAATGTAAGATTATTTGATAGAATAGGGAAAAAGCTACATTTAACCTATGAGGGAGAAATATTTTTACAGTATGTTAGAAGAATTTTAAATATATATGATGAAGGAATAAATAGAATTAAAGATATAAATAATTTAGCAGAAGGAAAGATAAAAATAGGGGCAAGTACTACTATAGGTATATATGTTTTACCTGATATAATAGGTAAGTTCATGAAGAAATATAAAAATGTTGATATATCAATAGCTATAGAAAATACTAAAATTATAGCTGACATGATATTAGAAAATAAGATAGATTTTGCCTTTGTAGAAGGGCCGGTGTATGAGGAAGATATAATGGTAGAAGATTTTTGTGAAGATGAACTTGTAATAATAACTTCTAAGGAACATAATTGGGCAGAACTACAGGGTATAAATTTGGATAAAATAGCCGAAAGCAGAATAATAATGAGGGAAAAAGGCAGCGGCACAAGAGAAGTATTTGAAAACATGTTAAATTCTAAGGGAATAAGTTATAAAATTGCCTTTGAATTAGGTAATACAGAAGCAATTAAAAAAGCTGTTGAAGCAGGTCTTGGTATATCTTGTATTTCTAAAAGATGTGTTAAAGATGAGATACTAGATGGCAGAATAGCTGCGATAAAACTAATAGATGAAAAGATTAAAAGAAAGTTCAGTTTAATTTATCATAGAGATAAGTTTATGTCAAAGTTATTTCAAAGCTTTATAGATTTTGCTAGGAATCAAGTGGATAATATATAAGGGCTGTGGCATTAAGAAATAAGAAATTTACACACAATATACTGCAGGATTCATTCTTAGTGCCATAGCTCCTATATAATTCATACTTATTAAATAAATTATTAGGGAAGTAATTTGTTTAAATCTATTGTTCCGTGGCCTTGGAGCCATTTCGACATATCCATAAGTTTGCCTGAAATCTTAAGTAAGGATGTTATATCCCTAAAGGTTAGATTTGGATTATTTTCATATAATAATGCACATATACCACTTATATAGGCTGCAGCGCAGGAGGTCCCTGTGTAAGTTGTATAAGGTATTTCTAAGGTTTGAGGATATACTTTCATATTGTTTTTCTCTGATATATAGCCTATATTGGAATTTAAAGAGCAAATGTCCACGCAGGCTGCAGATATATCAGGCTTATTTATTTTGTTTGCTGGACCACAAGATGAGTTTATATACGGCTTTGGAATTGAAGAGGTTGTATCTAATCCACCTACTGTTATACAATTATCCAATATAGCAATACCACGCATAGAACATTCATTATTGCCATTGTGACCTGCAGGCACTATAACTACCATTCCTTTATCTGAAGCTTCTTTAAAAAGCTTAGAGAATAAAGAAAGAATAAAGTCATTATTCTGTGTTATTTCAAAAGGGAGACATATAACTTTTATATTTAATTCTTCTCTTTCTTCAATTAATTTTTCTATGGAATATAATATGTCTGATATAAATCCCCTGCCTAGGTTATTAAAAGCCTTAATGCAATATAAAGAGCTATTTTCAGCTATGCCTTTATACATACCTTTAGAAAGATGACCACTACCACAGAGTATTCCACTAATGAAGGTACCATGTCCATTATCATCATAGGGATATTTATAATCATTTATTAAATCCATAAATTTTTTTATTTTATTTTGAGGATTAAGTAAATCCGTATGGGGATATACGCCGCTATCAATTAATCCTATGCATATTCCTTTTCCAGTAAGTTTATATTTTTCTTCAAAAGAAATACCATTGGATGCCATTACACTATAACCACATAAAAAAGCATAGGAATCAAAGGTTATATAATTTATGTTGGGATATTCTAAAAGTCTGTCTATTACCTTTGGAGAGGCAACAGCACATATGCAGTTTATAGAGGAAATTGTTCTGATAATCTTTCCCCCATAGCCTTTTATTTTACTTTCCACCTTTTTTTGTAGGGTCTTGCAGCAAATAAGTATTCTTATATTTTTATATGATTTGTCTTTAACAATTTTTTTTAAATCCGGATCTAATCTGCACCTTAGTGTAAACATTTAGTACTCCTTAAAATTAATCCCATTATATATTATAAGCGTAAAGCTAGATAAATGTGATATAAATATAAAAATTAAGAAAATTCTACCTGTAATATATGTGGTAGTTATTGGGAAAGTTTAGTATAATATAGTTGTAAGTTTTTTTTATAGATTATAGCTATTCGTGAAATAAAAATTAATGGGCAGGGTGAAAATTATGGAATATATAATAGGAATTGATGGCGGTGGCACAAAAACAGAAGCTATAGCTTATGATCTTCATGGGAATGAATTATACAAAAACTATAGTGATTTTGGTAATTTAGTATTAGATAAAAAGAAAGCTTTATATAATATAGCAAGCAGCATAGATAAATCAATAAAAGTATTAGGAAATAATTGTGTATATATATATTTAGGACTAGCAGGAGTAGAGGTTGGCAACAACAAAGAATTTATAGAAACTTCTCTTAAAGATAGATTCAATACTAAAGTAAAGGCTGTTAATGATGCGGATATAGCATTATCAGCAGTATTGGAAGGTGACAATGGAATATTAACTATAGCGGGCACGGGATCTATAAGTTATGGAATATATAATGGAATCACAGCAAGAGCAGGCGGCTGGGGACATCTTCTAGGAGATGAGGGCAGCGGCTATTTTATAGCTATTGAGGCTTTTAAAATAGTAATAGAAGAAAGGGATTTAGGATTAAAGGAAAGCAAATTAAGTAGGTTACTGCTAAAAAGCCTAAACATATTGACTGATGAAGAAATAAAAAACTTTATATACTCAAACCCCAAGGGAGTAATTGCTGCTGCAGCTCCAGTAGTTATAGAGGCTGCTATTGATGGTGAAAAAAATGCAGTAGATATATTAAAAAAATCTGCCCAAGCCCTAAGTGATATAACTTGTGCAGTATATAGAAGGTTATCTATAAATGAAAATGTAAACATAGGAATTAAGGGCAGCGTTCTAACAAAATCCAGCAGGATGAGAGATTTATTTAAAGAATATTTAAGTAGAAATATAGAAAGCTTCACATTAGTGAATAATGAAGTGTCTCCAGCAAAAGGAGCTTATTATCTGGCAATGAAAGAATTGAATAAATAATATTTTTATTAGAAAGGTGAATTTCATGGGAAAATATATAGTTGGAATTATGTCTGGAACCTCTTTAGATGGTGTAGACGCAGCATTAGTAAAGATAAATGGATGGGGAGAAAATACTAAGGCTGAACTTATTAAATATATAAAGAAGGATATGCCTGAAGTCATAAAGAAAGAAATTATGGATTGTTGTGAGATTGATAGGTCTGATGTAAGAACTATATGTAGTTTAAATTTCAAGCTAGGATATATTTTTGCAGATGCTGTAAAGGAAGTCTGTAAAGAGGCTAATTTTTCTATAAACAATTTGGATTTAATAGGATGTCATGGACAAACAATATATCATATACCAAAGGAATACGATGGCTTTTATAAATCAACTTTACAAATAGGAGAGCCAGCTGTAATTGCCTATGAGACAAAAACAAAAGTAGTATCAAACTTTAGAACAATGGATATGGCTGCAGGGGGTCAAGGGGCTCCTTTAGTACCTTACACAGAATATATTTTATATAGAAGCCATAAAAATAGGTTGCTTCAAAATATAGGTGGTATAGGCAATGTAACTGTTTTACCAAGAGATTGTACTGTGGAGGATATATATGCCTTTGACACAGGTCCAGGCAATATAATTATAGATGAAGCAGTAAGAGAACTAAAAGGAATACCTTATGATAAGAATGGTGAAATTGCAGCTAAAGGAAAGCTAAATGAAAAATTAATCAATGAACTTATGAATATAGAATATATAAATAGGACTCCACCCAAAACCACAGGCAGAGAGCTTTTCGGTAAAAAGTTTACCCATAAGCTTATAAAAAGATGTGAAGGAATAAAGGATGAGGATTTAATACATACTGTTACCATGTTTACCGCAAAATCTATATGTGAAAATTATAAAAGGTTCATATTTCCAAATTTAAAAATAGAAGAAGTAATACTTGGCGGCGGGGGAAGTTATAATAATACTTTAGTAAATATGATAAAAGCACTTTTACCAGATTGTAAGGTAATGATACAAGAAGACTTAGGGTATTCATCTGATGCAAAGGAAGCTATAGCATTTGCTATATTAGCAAATGAAACAATAAATAATAATTTTGGAAATGTTACTGGAGCTACAGGAGCAAGTAATAAAGTAATATTAGGCAATATTACCCCTGCTTCTATGTATGAAAATAATTTTAAAAATATAAACAATATATTGAAAATTTATTCAATTTGATGTATTATTTTAGTAAATAGGTAATATATAGTAATAAAGCAACTTCATGGGTATTAACTATAATTAAAAATATAATTTAGTTAGGGGGATTTAAATGAATATTAGAAAAGTATGTGCAGCTGTTTTAGCAACTGTAATGGTTGCATCAACCCTTGCTGGATGTGGAAAAACGGAGAAAACTAATGGGGAATCCACTGGAGGAAAGAAGGATGTAGTAAAAATTTGGACTTTCCCAGTAGAGAAGGATTACAAAAAGAATTTCCAAGCTATTAAAGAGGACTTTGAAAGTAAAAATAAGAATATAACTATTGAAGTAGAAGAATTATCCTGGCAGGAGGGAATGAAAAAATTTGATACGGCAATAAATGCTGGTTCACCACCAGATTTAATGTTTGTAACTCCATCAGCGAAATATATACAAACAGGACTTGCAGTGCCAGTAGAAGATTATATAGATAAGGAAGTCTTAAATGATTATTTTCCAAGTGGGCTTGAATACATGAAATCAGATAATAAATTATATGGACTTCCTCTTTATATGAAGCTTCATACTATTGGGGGAAATAAAAAGTTATTAGAGGAAGCAGGAGTTGATTGGAGGAAGATACAAAAGGAAGGCTGGACTTGGGATGAATTTAAACAAGCAGCTAAAAAAGGTACAAAGAAAAATGCGGATGGAAAACAACAGTATGGCTTTGTATTCCATGGTGCAGGCGGGCCATCAATGTCAGCAGAATTATTGGATCATATGCTTATGAACAATGGTTTAGTAAATGCAGTTAATAACAAAAATGAATATACTTATACAGACCCTAAATTTTTAGAAACATTAAAGTTTATAAGATCTTTAATAGATGAAGGAGTTATGCCAAAGGAATCCAATCAAATAACTCCTCAAAAGAGAATGGAATATTTATACTCAGAACAAGCTATGATAATAGGAAAGTCAATGCCTTACTATGAAGTAACCATTGGTGATAATAATGCAAAAGTTAAAGACGGGAAAGCACCAGCTGGTCAGAAGGAAGTAGAATTTGTGTTATTACCAGAACCATACAATAAGGGACAACAGTCAGTTACCCCTGGTGGAGTTGATGGATATTCAATGTTTAAGCAGAAAAGCTATAAAGGTGAAGTATCACAGGAAGAACATTTAAAGAATACTGCTAAAGTTTTAGTAGCATTAACTTCTGGAAAAGCAGGAGCATCAGCTGCAGTATTATGTCTTCCACAGGTAACAAAATCAGGAAATGATATGTGGAAGGATAAATACACAATGAAACCAGAAAATAAAGCGGTTGTAGATGAAATGTTCAAAAATGTACCTGCCCCAATTCAAGTAGACCCGGATACAGCTAAAAAAGCTTCAAAAATTAAAGATGAAGTTATAATACCAAAATATTCTGCTCTTCTTAGCGGAGAAGTGACTGCAGATGCTATGTATAAAGCGGTTCAAGACCAGGCTAAAGAGACATTTGGTAAGTAAAAAATAATGGCTTAAGGGATCTCCCTTAAGCCATATTAAAAATTAAGGGGAGTTCGATATATGGAAAACACAACAAAGTTAAACAGAGATTCGGGGAAAATTAAAAGATTCTTAACTGATTATGGTTGGTGTTATATATTTATAGCGCTTCCAGTAATATTGTTTACATGTTTTACATTGTATCCATTAATAAGATCTTTTGTAATGAGTTTTCAAGAGTATAACGTTCTACATTCAACTTGGGTGGGACTGCATAATTATAAACAGGTTTTTAACAGTTCTTTGTTTAGAAGATCATTAATAAATACATTGATATACACAGTTGGAACAGTACCTATTAATGTGCTTTTATCTTTAGTTATATCCGTACTTATATTCCAATTGAATAAGAAATCCCAGACATTTTTTAAAGCGGTATTTTATTTGCCAGCAGTAGCTTCAGGGGTTACTATGTCTTTGGTTTAGTTATGTATGTACGATCCTATGCCAGAAGGATTAATAAATAGATTTATAAGCTGGTTTGGATTTACCAATGTAAACTGGTTAGGGCAGAAAAGCACAGCATTATTCTCCTTAATGTTTATGACATACTTAGGTGGACATGGATCAGGTATAATACTTTATTTGGCTTCTTTAGGGGGAATTCCAAAGACAATATATGAAGCTGCAGATATTGATGCAGCAGGTGCTTGGTCAAAGTTTAAAAATATAACTTGGCCATTATTAAAGCCTACCACATTGTATATGTTTGTAACAGGAATAATAGGTTCTTTCCAAGTATTTATGAATGCGTACCTTATGACGGGTGGAGGACCAGATCATGCTACTACCACCATTGCCCTTCTAATATATGATCATGCTTTTTCTTATTTTGAATTTGGTATGGCAGCCGCAGAATCCTTTGTTCTTGCAGTAATAATTGTAGCAATATCAGTACTACAATTTAAGTACTTGGGCTCCGACGTTGAATATTAATGGGGGTGAAACCATGGCAGAAGTTAAATTAGGAAATGAGAACATACCTGTATTTGTTGAAAAGGAAAGCAAATCCTTTAAAGTAAAAAGGGTTATAATATATAGTATTTTAATATTATGGTGCGCATTTACCATATTACCGCTTTATTTTATGATAATAACTTCCTTTACAGATCCAAATTCTTCAGCAAACTTGCAATTTTCTTTAATTCCAACTGAATTTACGTTAGACTCATATAAATACTTTTTTACTTTTAATGAGAATGTATTAAGGTGGCTTTTTAACTCGCTATTTGTATCTTCTATAATTACAATATCCAATGTATTCTTTGCCTCTATGGCAGGATATGCCTTTTCTAAGCTTAGATTTCCGGGAAAGAATAAAATATTTTGGATGTTAATGTGTGCAATTATGATACCTGGACAGGTAACATTAATACCTCTCTATATATTAGTAAAGGATGTATTTAATATGACAGACTCATATTATGCCCTTATAATACCTTCACTTGTATCAATATATAATATCTTTTTAATGAAACAGTATATGACTTCAATACCATCTACACTAATAGATGCAGCTAGAATAGATGCTTGCAGTGAATTTGGTATTTATAGGAAGGTTATATTGCCTTTAGCAAAACCTGGACTAGCTGTTATGGGTATATTTAGTTTTGTGGCTCATTGGAATGATTTCTTTTGGCCCTTACTTGTAACAGAATCTAGTACCATGAGAACAATACAGGTTGGGCTTGCTTCCTTTAAATTTGTAGATTCAACAATGTATGGTCCGTTAATGGCAGGCTCAGTTGTTGCATCTATACCAATGTTCATATTATTCTTCTCGTTACAGAAGTATTTCTTGCAAGGCATAACTATAGGCGCTATTAAAGGTTAAGGAGGAAAGATAATGGCTAAGATAGTATTTGAACATATAACTAAGGAATTTATAGATGAAAAAAGAGGGAAGGTCAGGGCTGTAGATGATGCCAGCTTTACTATAGATGATAAAGAATTTATGGTATTTGTAGGCCCCTCTGGATGTGGTAAAACAACTTCTTTGAGAATGATAGCAGGACTTGAAAAGCAAACTATGGGAAATATATATATTGGAGATACTTTGGTAAATAACCTTCATCCTAAAGAAAGAGATATAGCTATGGTTTTTCAGGATTATGCTTTATATCCTCATATGACTATATACGAAAATTTATCCTTTGGTCTTAGAAACCTAAAAACACCAAAGGATGAAATAGATAGAAAGGTTAAAAGGGCTGCGGAAATATTAAGTATAGAGGATTTGTTAGATAGAAAACCTAGAGAACTATCAGGGGGACAAAGACAAAGGGTGGCAGTGGGAAGAGCTATTGTAAGAAATCCTAAGGTGTTTTTATTTGATGAACCTTTATCCAATCTTGATGCAAAGCTTAGAGTACAGATGAGAATAGAAATAGCTGAGCTTCATAAAAAATTAGGTACTACTATAGTTTATGTAACTCATGATCAGGTAGAGGCTATGACCTTAGGTCAAAGAATAGTAGTAATGAATAAGGGCGTAATTCAACAGATAGCTTCTCCAGATGAATTGTACAATAGCCCAGTAAATATGTTTGTGGCAGGATTTATTGGTGCTCCATCTATGAATTTTATTCAATGCAAAGTTGATAATGATAGATTTATAGCGGAAGATATATATCTCCCTATACCTGAAAAATTCTTAAAGGCTATGTCAAAATACCAAAGTAAAGATATAATTATGGGCATAAGACCTGAGGACATCCATGACGAAAAATACTCACAAACAGTAAAAAATAAATCAGAAATTATGGCAAATATTAAAGTAGTAGAGAAGCTGGGGTCGGAAAATTTATTATACTTTGATAAATGGGGAAATACAATAACTGCTAGGGTATCCTCTAAAAGTAAAATAGTTTATGGAGATAAGGCAAAGATAGTTTTTGATATGGATAAAATTCATATTTTCGACAAAGAAACAGAAATGGCAATATAAACATAATTCTAAGCTTCAAAAGTTAATATCTGCTTACATGAAAAGGTATTATATTTTTGAAGCTTATTTTATAAAGTAGGAGGCTAATTATGAATAGCTTAAGCGGAATTCTTAAAAAAAGTGGGCATGACATTTTTGAAAACATTGTAGAAATATTAGGAATAAGTTTAATGGCATCTATACCTGTTTTGCCAGCGGTTTTTATGGTATTACCTATAGGTATAGTGTATTTGCTTTTATTAGCTATGCCATGCTTTATTGCAGCATTTTATGCATTAAGACAAAAAATGGACAGAAAGCCCTTTAAGTATAAATCTTTTTTTACAGGATTTAAGAAATATTATTTAAGAGGCTTAGCCTATGGATTTATAATTGGATTATTTTTATTAATACTTATATCTTCATGGTGGTATTACTTCAAAGTGAAGACTATACTAGCTTTTACTATAGCTATGTTCCAAAGCTATTTTTTTATTATGATATGTGCATCACAAATGTATACTGTATCAATTCTTGTAACAGAAGATTTAAGCTTATTTAAATGTATAAATGAATCTATGAAGCTTTTTTTAGATAACCCAGGCTATACTATAGGAACATTAATTCAAATTTTAGCGTTAAGTGCTTTACTGATTTTGACAGTAGTAAGTGTACCTTTGCTTCTTGCTGGTATGATATCTATATTTTTGATAAACACCTATGATAATCTATTATTAAAATATAAGAAGAAAGATAAGGAAGGATTAGCTCAATAAGAATAGAGGTGGATTTATGATTAATAGTAATTTTGTTATAAGAGAACTTACTAATAGTGATATTCCTAAGGTAATTGAATTATGGAATAATAACTGTAATGAAAATTTTCTATATAAGCCGCTCAAGGAGGAATTTTTTAGAGAGATCTTTTTTAAATGTAAAGGAAACTATATATGTGTAAGCAATGAAGAAATTATTGGATTCGCCAATGGTGTATATAAAAAGGATTTACTGCCAGGAGAAAGTTATGAAGATGTACCAGGATACATAACTATGGTAATTGTAAGAGAAGACAAGAGAAGATTAGGTGTTGGGAAAGCTTTAGTAGAAGAGGTAGAAAAATACCTTAAAAATGAAGGAAAGAAAAAAGTTCGAATAGATTTTTTTAACCCAATAAATCTTCCATGGCATATACCTAATTCCCATAAACATGACCACCCAAACGCTCCAGGGGTTGATACAAAAGGCATGGGGTATGAATTTTTTAAAGCAATAGGGTATAGAGAAAGAGCGCAGGAAGTATCTATGTATAGAGGATTAAAAGAATTTACATTAGGAGAAAAAATGAAAGATAAAGAGATAGAACTGCAAAAACATGGAGTGGTTATTGAGTATTACAATAAAGATAAACATTATGGATTAGAAAGTTTTTTTGATAATTTGGGAAATGAGTATTGGAGAAAAGATATATTAGACAATCTTTCCTTGGAGAAACCTTATCCGTTTTTAATAGCAGCTCATAATAATAAAATTTACGGCTTTGCAGGGCCACTTGAAGTAGAAAAAAGTGGAAGAGGGAGATTTTGCGGCATAGGGGTAGAGCCAAATTATGAGGGCAAAGGAATAGGGAAGCTATTATTTTTCAAACTTTGTTATAGCTTTAAAAAAGAAGGGGCAGAATTTATGTCTCTTTTTACAGGTATCAATGGGAATGCTAGAAAAATGTATGCTGATGCAGGATTTAAGGTTATAAGGACTTGGGCATTATTTGAAAGGGAGGTATAAAAGAATATGGATAAAAAAGTTCATGTAATGGCTATAGGTGCTCATGCAGGAGATATGGAGCTTACCTGTGGAGGTGTTTTAACTAAATATGCTATGGAGGGACATAAGGTCACATTAATTCATATGACTCCAGGAGAGAAAGGACATCCTACTTTAACTGATGAAGAATATGCCAAACAGAAGCATAAAGAAGCTAAAGAATTTGCAGATAAGATAGGGGCAGAGGTTTTAATGCTTCCATATAAAGATGGAGAGTTAGAGGATACGGATGAAGTTAAGTTCTATGTATGTGATATCATTAGACAATATAAACCAGATATATTAATAACCCATTGGAAGAATAGCATGCATAAAGATCATGCAGCTACATATAGGATTGTGCAGGACGCTTATTTCTATGCTGCTATTAAGTCTTTTAAAAGAGATTTGCCGGAACATTCTGTAAGCGGCTTATATTTTGCAGAAAACTGGGAAGATCCATATGATTTTAAACCATACATTTATATGGATGTATCATCAGCTTATGATAGGTGGATGGAAGCAGTTAAAAGTTATGAATTTGTTTGTAAGAGTCCTTATTTTAAGTATTTAGAGTATTATAGTGCTTTAAGTGTAATAAGAGGGGCTCAGTGTAGAAAAGATAAAGCGGAAGCTTTTGCGGTAGACCCGTTATCTATAAAACAAGTTTTTCAGCATTTCCCTGTAAGATAACCTATGGTGATAATTATAAAAGAAGGGGATATCTATGAAAAGTATATTAAGTAATGCTAGTAAATTATTAGATAAGGGAGTAGAAGAAGGGGTTTTCCCAGGTGCTATAGCTTTAGTGGGGAATAAGGATAAGATTATATTTAAGCATGCTTGTGGATGCAGACAGCTTTATCCAGATAAAAAATCTATGAATATGGATACCATGTTTGATTTAGCTTCTTTGACTAAAGTAGTAGCTACTACCCCTTTAGTTATGCTGCTAATAGAATCAGGTGGAATTTCTTTATATGATGAGATAGGTTATTACTTACCTCAGTTTAAATGTTATGAAGATTTAAGAATAATTAATCTGCTTACCCATACATCTGGGTTTAAGGATTTTTTCCCTTTATATAAGCTTTGTAAAGGATTAGAGGATAGTTTAGATTTTATAAGCAAATCTAAACTTCAATGTAAAGTAGGGGAAAAGGTAATATATAGTGATAATAATTTTATAATTCTAAGGTCAGTAATAGAGAAGGTATTAGGGGAGCCTTTTGAAGATAGCTGTTATAAATATATTTTTAAACCTTTAGGTATGGTGCATACTTGTTTTAATCCAAAAGATAAAGATAATATAGCTGCTACGGAATTGGACAATTCAACAGGTGTATATTTAAAAGGAGTGGTCCATGATGAAAATGCTAGATTCTTTAACGGAGTATCTGGACATGCTGGGTTATTTTCCACAGCTGTTGATTTAAGTAAATATTGCAGCATCTATTTAATTAATGATAAAAAACTTCTCAGTGAAAGCAGTATTAATTGTATAAATCATAATTATACTAAATCTTTAGGAGAAAGTAGAGGGTTAGGCTTTTGTGTAAAGTGTTATGGAGAAAATTCCTCTGGCGGGGAGCTTATTACTTCTGGGGCCTTTGGTCACACTGGTTTTACAGGAACCTCAATTTGGGTTGATAAAACCTTAGGAATATATATAATACTTCTTACCAATAGAGTACATCCATCTAGAGATAATACAAAGATAATAAGATTTAGAAGAGTGTTTCACAATTCTGTAATAAGTTCATTAAATAAAGGGGAATAAAAATGAGTAGAGTAAAGTTGGGCATAGATAATATAGATAAGTATCTAGATATATTTGAAAACAAAACAGTAGGTCTCATAACCAATCCTACAGGTATAGATAGTAATTTTAATAGTACTATAGATTTACTTAAGGAAAAGACTAATTTAGTTGCGCTATATTCTCCAGAACATGGAGTGAGAGGAGATATTCAGGCAGGGGAAAAGGTAGATAATTATATTGATGAAAAAACAGGATTAAATGTGTACAGCCTTTACGGTAAAAATAAAAAACCCTCATATGATATTATAAAAGACTTAGATGTTTTAGTATTTGATATACAGGATGTTGGCTCAAGATTTTATACCTATTTGTATACTATGGCCTATGCTATGGAAAGTTGTAAGGAATTCAATAAAATATTTGTGGTATTAGATAGACCTAATCCTATAGGAGGAGAAAAGATAGAAGGAAATATATTGGATATAAATTATAAATCTTTTATTGGGCTTTATCCTATAACGCAAAGATATGGATTAACTATTGGAGAATTAGCTTTACTTTTTAACAAAGAATTCAAGATAGGCTGTGACTTAAGAATAATAAAATTGGAAGGGTGGAAAAGATGGATGTATTTTGAGGATACAAATCTTCCATGGATAATGCCATCACCTAATATTCCAACCATGGATACTGCGTTAGTTTATAGTGGGACTTGTATCTTTGAAGGTACAAATATTTCTGAAGGAAGAGGTACTACTAAGCCATTTGAAGTAATTGGATCTCCTTGGTTAAATGCTTATAGGATAGCAGAGGGAATGAATAAAATGAGTTTACCAGGGGTAAAGTTTAGGCCGGCGTATTTTACTCCTACTTTTTCTAAACATAGCGGTGATTTGTGTAAAGGGGTTCAAATTCATATAACTAGTAGGAAGGAATTTAAACCAGTAATAACTGGGCTAAGTCTATTGTTTAAAATTAGGGAAGAAAGTAAGGAAAAGTTTAAGTTTATTCCTCCATACACTAAAGAAGGAAAACATATGATAGATTACAATACAGGTGGAAGCTATGTTAGGGAAGGCAAAACCACACTGAAAGAATTAATCTCCATGTGGAATGAAGATAAAATAAGGTTTGCTAGTATTAAGGAAAGATACCATATATATTAGCGTTATCTCTGAGTATATGGAAGAGGTGTTGAAAATGGGAATAGAAAGTATGAGTCTACAGCAGAAGATAGGTCAGATGTTGATTATAGGATTTCATGGCACCGAAGTAAATGATAAGATAATAAAAGCGATTAGAAACTATCATATAGGGAATATAATTTTATTTGCTGGGAATTTCAAAAATCCAAAGCAGTTATACAATTTAAATAAAGAGCTTCAGAGATTAGCATTAAAAGAAAATGGACTGCCATTATTTATAACCATAGATCAAGAGGGGGGGATGGTTACCCGTATAACCAATGGAGCTACTTTTTTCCCGGGAAATATGGCGTTATCTGCTGGAGGAAATGAAGAGGATGCTTATTTATATGGTAAATATTCAGGAGAAGAACTAAAGGCCTTAGGTATTAATTTTAATTTGGCTCCAGTATTAGATGTGAATAACAATAAAGATAATCCGGTAATAGGTGTTAGAAGTTATGGCGAAAATCCACAAAGGGTAAGTAAATTAGGTTCAGCTTATATTAAAGGTTTACAAGAAAACGGTATTATTGCAACAGGTAAGCATTTTCCTGGACATGGGGATACAAGTGTGGATTCCCATTTAGATTTAAGCAGTGTAAATCATAATAAGGATAGATTAGAAAGGGTAGAACTTTATCCATTTAAAGAAGCAATAAACACAGGGATAAAAGCTATTATGTCAGCACATGTAATGTTTCCTGCCTATGAAGATAGAAAACTTCCAGCTACATTGTCAGATAAAGTTCTTACAGGTCTATTGAGAAATAAGCTTAATTTCAATGGATTAATAATTACGGATTGTATGGAAATGAAAGCTATAGATAGCTATTTTGGTACCGTGGAAGCTGCCGTTATGTCAATTAAAGCAGGCGCAGATATGATATGTATATCCCATACGGAAGCAAAACAAATAGGTGCTTTAAATAGAATAATAGAAAAGGTGGAATCTAAAGAAATAAGTGAAGAAAGAATTAATGAATCCCTAAGAAGAATAATCAATTTCAAATCTGAAATTAATATTAAAAGCTTTATAAACTCTTCTTATGAAATAGCAGATAATATAATAAATAGTGATATCCATAAAGAATTCTCCGAAAAGATAAGTAATAATAGCATTACAATAGTAAGAGATAATGGATTATTACCTATAAAGAAGGAAGAAGAAATATTAGTAATCTCTACTAATGCTCAAGTACTTACAGGAATAGATGATTCCATAGAGGATAGAAATATAAATACTTCCTTTAGTAAGGAGTTTTCTAATTGTGAAACTGAGATTATGTCTTTAAAACCTAGCAAAAAAGAAATAGAATACTTAATCCAGAAAGCAAAGGGTAAGTGTAAGGTAATAGTATGTACCTATAATGGCAATTTAAATATTGAACAAATAGAATTGGTTAATGGAATATACAAAATAAATAGAAACATTATAATGATACCTATGAGAAATCCATATGACGCAGCTAATTTAGATCATATACCATGTATACTTTTAGCTTATGAATATACACCTATTTCAATTAAAAGTATATTAAAGGTTGTGAAAGGAGAAATAGAAGGTAATGGTATATGCCCAGTTACCTTATAGTGATAAAAATGAAAAAGGGTACAGCTTATTTTGGAAATAAATATTTATATCATGCTAAGAAAGATTTAGCAGAAATGAAAAAAGC
>ENA-UOOE01001654-UOOE01001654.1-fermentation-metagenome-genome-assembly--contig:-NODE-1654-length-18285-cov-4.860889_pt1 | contig 18285 bp, 25 predicted proteins | sample MGYA00245776_ERZ724021 | MGnify/ENA primary metagenome ERZ724021 (study PRJEB28704, sample SAMN03018321) | fermentation metagenome | biome: anthropogenic terrestrial biome; feature: soil; material... | reverse complement strand
ATCAAAATTGATGAAAAGGGAAAAGTAATTATATATGCTCCCTATCATATAAGCTATAAGTATATAGAGGAAGTTGTAAAAAATAAGATACCCTGGATATTGAAAAATGTCCACATAGTAAAAGAAAGAATGCAAAATGTAAAGTTAATAGATATCCAACAGGGGAAAAAAATACTATGGCTTGGGAAACTTTTAAATATTAAAAAATATATATTGGACACACAAAAATATTATATTAAAATTTTTAAAAATAACTTTGTAATCTATGGAAGTAAAACTTTGTTGGAAGACGAAGAAAATATGAGAGATATCATATTTAAATTTTATAGGGAAAAAGCTAAATTGATTTTTAAGTATAAGGTAAATGTGTATAGCAAAAAACTGAATGTATATCCCAAGAATATAACTATTAGATGTCAGAAAACCATATGGGGAAGTTGTTATTCAAATGGAAATATAAATTTTAACTGCAGACTTTTAATGGCGCCTATGAGGATCATAGAATACATAGTTGTACATGAATTATGTCATCTGGTGTATATGAATCATTCTAAAGATTATTGGAAGCTGGTGGAACATGAGATACCTGATTATGTAAGTCGAAGAGATTGGCTTAAGAATAATGGATATATACTTGTTTTTCCTATGAATCTTAAAGGTGGAATATATATAAATAAACCATATATACATATAGTGAGGTAATGTTATTTATCCGAACGCTAGAATTAGCTGATACTCCCATCTTCTTCAAGGTGGGAGATAAGCGCTGCTATGCGCCTGGATAAGTTCTTCTAAGGTTCAGATGGAGATAAGCATTTCTCATAGGCAAACTTCCACTTGAACCTTAGAAGAACTTGATAATTTCAATGTGAGAGGAAAGGTAATATGGCATTTCGATCCTTATTTTTAATTGCTCTGGCACTTTCTTTAGATGCTTTTAGTGTTGCTATATCTATAGGTCTAAACAATTCAATAAAAAGAAATAAAAAAATTCAATTTATAATATCTTTTGCATTTTTTCAGTTTTTCTTTGCTATGATGGGTGCCTATGGAGGTTTTTTATTTAATAAGTATATTGTCTCTATTCCTGAAATAGTTGGAGGGGCAGTAGTATCAATTGTAGGTATACTTATGCTTAAAGAAGGTTTTCAAAGTAAAAAACAGCATACGCTTGTGAAACCTGGAATGGTTATTATACTTGGGATTTCTGTAAGTATTGATGCTTTAGTGATTGGATTTACTGCTTTAAACAATATGAGAAATGTGTTAGATATACTATATCATACTTTATTTATAGGTGTGGTAACCCTTATATTGACTTCTTTTGCTTTTGTTATCTCAAGGTATCTTCGAAAAATACATGCTATAAGCAAGTATGCAGACTATATTGGGGGCATAATACTTATTATATTTGGTATCAAAATGATGCTTTTTTAAGTGGAATTTGGGGTGGTTTTATGGATATAGAAAAATCCTTAAGAAAATATGGAATAAAAGTTACACAGGCAAGATTAAATATTTTAGATATATTATATGAAAGTGAAAGTGCAATGAGTGTAGAAGATTTATTTCAAGAGTATAAACAAAAAAATGTAAATGTAGATTTATCTACAATTTATAGAACTTTGGAGTTATTTGAAAATAAAAAAATTGTGAGAAAATTTGATTTAGGTAAAGGAAGACACAGCTATGCTATAATAAGAAAAAATCATAAACATATATTACAATGTAAGGTATGTGAAAAACAAGTAGAGATAGATTGTCCCATGCAACAAATAGAAGAAATAATAAAAAGTAAAACAGATTTTGTACTTGTAGATGAAGAATTGGATTTTAAAATAAGTGGTATATGTAAAGATTGTAGAAATAAACAACTAAATCATGGTACAAGAAAATTATTGTAGAGTTACTTCATTAGTATATACCTTTTTTACTTTCCAAGTACCATTAATATTTTTTTCTAAAAATACAGTATATTCTACTTTGTGGTGAGGTGTTTTACCTGATATACCTTTAACTTTAATGAAAGCAGCTTTACCGTTGGAAAATGATAGAGTTACATCTTCCATGTTATATATTCTGTATTTGTTAAAAATTCCTGTAGTAAAATAGTTTTTAACTGCATAGTTGATATCCATACATTTTTTTGATATATATATATTTTTTATTATTACAATAGTTAACAAGGTAACTATTATGGAAAATATAAATTTTTTCATGAGATACCTCCATAATATAAAAAATATTCTTTATAATTATAATAACCAATTTCTATTTGTAAGTAAATAGAAATTTTAGTATTTTTAGCTAAAAATGAATTAATCCTTCATAATTAATTTTTAGTAAGTTAACTAAAATATTTTAATTTATATCTTAAATGTGATATGCTTTTAGTTAGAAAAGAAATTGAATATATCAAATTTTATTGAGGTGAAGCAATGAGATTAGAGTTCATAAATAGAGTTAATGAAAAAGATGTGCTTGGAAAAAGCATATTGACATGCGATGGACAAGTTTTATTAAAAACAGGAGTAGAATTGACCAATAATTATATAAATAAATTGAAAGAGTTAGGTGTATTTTATTTATATGTAGAAGATGAAAGATTAGAAGATGTGAATATAGAAGATGAAAAGTTATTGGAATTGAAGCAAGCGTCAATGAAAAGTATGTCAAATATAATGAGTAATTTATATAATTGTAATGAAAAAGAATTGAGAAAATCCTTTATAGGTATAGAAGATATGGTAAACTATATAATTGAACTTGGCGATGTGAATAAAAGTCTTTATGATATACAGACCTATGATAATTATACATTTATTCACTCAATAGATACTTGTATTATGGCTTCTTTTCTAGGTGTCTCAGCAGGATATGACAAATGGCAATTGAGAGAAATTGGCATAGGGGCTTCCTTGCATGATATAGGGAAAACAAAGATTCCCTTAGAAATATTGAATAAGGAAACTAAGTTAACAGATGAAGAATTTAAAGAGATAAAAAATCATCCTATATATGGGGCTAAAATTCTTAAAAAAAATGTTATAATTTCAGATGCAGTAATTAAAATAGTTGAACAACACCATGAAAGAATAGATGGCAGGGGATATCCTTATGGACTTGAGGACAAGCAGATAACAAACTATGCAAAACTAATTTGTATATGTGATGTATATGACGCAGTGAGCAATGATAGGTGTTATAGAAGAAAATTCAGTCCAAATGATGCCTATGAACTTATACTTTCGGGAAGTGGTAGTAATTTTGATCAAAATTTAGTATATAATTTTAAGAATACTTTTGCTATATATCCTCTAGGGTGTGGAGTTCAATTATCAAATAGAATTAAAGGTTATGTTGTAAAGCAAAATAAAGGATTTCCGGATAGGCCAGTAATAAGAGTGCTTTATGATGTGGATACAGGGAACTCTATACCTGGTTATGAATTGGACCTATTACAGACACCTAATGTGGTTATAAAGGGATTGATTTAATAAAAGCAGAATAAAAATTTTTATATAGTGTAAATTAGATATATATTATTTTATGCTTTTAGGGAGAAGAATATGAACTTGTATATTGATAATTTAATAGAAATATTATATAAAGCTTATAATTTTAAAATTATAGAAATAGAAAAAAATCAGGGATTATATGGTAAGTGGGCATTATGGAGGGAAGAAAATAATGCAGTAAGAGTTATATTTTTCCTCAAAGATGAAAGTTATAGAAATATGAATTTTGAATCTCTTATTTCAGACTTAGAAAAGTTATTTCAAAATAGGAATTTACAGTTTACACAAATAATTATGAATAGAAAAACTAACTTATCTGTAGAACATATAAATAATTATCAATTAGATTATAAAATACATAGACAGTGTGAATTAATTTTAATTAATCCTGATTCAAATCAATTAGTATATTATACAGAAGGATCAAGAGAGCTGGCAAACCAAATATTACAGAGTATGATTTATATGAGGGATTCTAAAAATATATCCAGTAGAAAAAGAATAAAAGAGATAATTGTTACCTATATAATTATAGCTTTAAATATATTAGTATATATAGGAACTTCATATTTATCCGGCAGCATAATAGATAGTAATTTAAATGTATTGGTATTTATGGGAGCTAAGGTGAATCTTCTCATAGATAAAGGACAATACTATAGATTATTTACATGTATGTTTTTACATGCAGGCATAGTACATTTGGGAGTAAATATGTATTCTCTTTATGTGATGGGCACTTTTATTGAAAAAGTATATGGAAAACTTAAATATATAGTTATATATATTATTTCAGGATTGTTTTCCTCCATATTTAGTTATATGTTCTCATCTTCCATATCTGTAGGAGCCTCAGGAGCAATATTTGGACTTTTGGGTGCATCTTTGGTATTTGCCCTTAAAATGAAACATTCTGTAGCTAAGGAATTTGTTATGAATATAGTAACTATAATTATAATGAACCTTATAATAGGGTTTTCCGTAGCTAATGTAGATAATTTTGGACATATAGGGGGGCTTATAGGAGGTATACTTATTACTTACGTAATAAGTAATATAGGTCTTAAAAAAGTTTAATTTTTTCCGAACGCAGTAATCAGCTAATACTCCTATCTTCTTCAAAGAGGGAGATAAGCACTGCTGTGTACATGGCTAAGTAATTCTAAGGTTCAGATGGAGAAAAGCATTCCTCATGTGCAAACTCCACCTGGACCTAGGAATCACTTGATTCCGGTATGTAAACAGCTAAAATATGACAGCTTATACCGAATATGAGTTTTAGATTTATTTAGATATTAACTCTAGATTTAGGTCTTTTGCATATAATGTTTCTTTTTTTATAAGTAATTCAGTTATTTTTTTAAGATGGGGTCTGTTTTCGATTATAATGTTTTTTGTATGATAGTACATAGAGTCAATTAACTTTTTACATTCTTCAATAATTTTATCCTGATTTATATTTAATTTCATAAGCTCTTGCATATTTAAAAGCCCCAAAGTTTCTCCCATACCATATTGAGTTATCATATTGAAAGCTATGTGGGTACTTCGTTGCAGGTCATTATGAGCACCGGTGGTTATATAATTGGAACCAAATATAACTTCTTCTGCAGCTCTTCCTCCTAAAAGTATCATTATTCTCTTTTTTAAGTAATCTTTATTCTCATAAAGTTTGTCTTCTGGAATGCTTAAAGTATAACCTCCAACTCCATTAGTACTTGGTATAATTGTTACTTTAGATATTTTTTCATTTGGAAGTACCTTTAAAGATACTAAAGCGTGACCTACTTCATGATATGCAGTTATTTTTTTGTCCATATCTTTTATATAGTCTCTATTTTTCTTTTCATATCCCGCCAAAATTATAGAAAAAGCCCTATCCATATGTGTATCTTCAATAACTCTGCTATTTTCTTTACATGCAATTATTGCAGCTTCATTTATTAAATTTTCAATTTTTGCACCTGAAAAATAAGAAGTTTTTTGAGCCCATTCATGCAAATCCAAATTACCTACAGGTTTATTATTTAAATGAACAGCTATAATTTTTTCCCTTGAAGAAATGTCCGGAAGAGTTATTTCTATATGCCTGTCGAATCTTCCAGGTCTTAAAAGTGCAGGATCTAGCATGTCCAATCTATTTGTTGCAGCTATCACTACAATTCCTTTTTTTTCATTAAAGCCAGACATTTCTGTAAGCAGGGCATTTAAGGTTTGATCTCTTTCGTCAGAACCTCCAGAAGCATTGGTACCATCTCTTTTTTTGCCAATAGCATCTATTTCATCTATAAATATAACTGCCTTTCCTGTACTGTTGTTTCTAGCTTTTTTAAATAACTGTCTTATACGGCTGGCTCCTACACCTACATATACCTGGATAAAATCTGAACCGGACACTGCATAAAAAGGAACATTTGCCTCACCTGCAACGGCTTTTGCCAGAAGAGTTTTGCCGGTTCCAGGTTGTCCGTATAACATTATGCCTTTTGGCATTCTTGCTCCATAGGATGCATATTTTTCAGGATTTTTTAAAAAATCTACTATATCTTTTACACTTTCTTTTGCCTCCTCATTTCCTGCTACATTTTCAAAAGTATAATTAAAATCTTTTACAGCAGCAGTATCTAAAGAGTCAATAGCTAAAGTTTTTTTGGAAACTTTTTCAGAATTTTTTATCCTCATAAATATAATTGATATAAAAGATAAAAGTAGTAAGGTAGCCGGGTATATTTGTTTACTATTTATGGGATAATCTTCAGATACGAGTATATTATTTTCTAATAGCATTTGTTTAGTATTAGGTGTCCTAGGGTTGTCTGTTTCATATATACTGCCATCTTTCAATTTTATCCTCATTTTAGGGTTGTCTGTAATATAAACTGTTGAAATTCTTTTATCCAATAAGTCTTTCTGAAATAAAGTGTATGATTTGTAGCCTATAGAATTATTTGTATAACTTATGAATATTAAAAAAGTTAAAGACAGTATAAAGGTAAAAACTGGTATTAAAATAAATTTATTTTTTATATTTTTTATTATGTTCTTCATAAGCATCCCCTCCCGGAATAGATCAATTGATTTATCCAAACTCTGCAACTAGCTAATACCCCCCAGCCTCTTCAAAGTAGGGGATAAGCACTGCCTGCGTTTGAATAAGTTTTTCTAAGATTCAAGTGGAGAAAAGCATTTCTCATAAGCAAACTTCATCTAAATCTTAGAATCACTTAATAATATAAAAAATACCTATAATTCAATAATTTAATATATATTTTTACAAAAATAAATAAACTGTATTATTATTTTACTATAATAATGATATTATAATATTTTTCTCTGTTAGTCTAATTAAAATCATAAAATTTTCTAAAGCAATTTGTGGAAAGGGATAAAATCTTTTTATAATGAGAATTAGAAAGCGTTTGGAACTATTAAATTATCCCACATTTCTAGTTTTGATATTTCTTATCAATTTCCTTATCCACAATTTTTACATCCCCTTTAGTACTTATATGAGGAACTTCCTTTTTTAGTGTTTTAGTTATATGCTTTATCTCTTTATATTGATTGTTACTAACTGAAACATCTTCTAAAGCCACTGGCTGCTTATGTATGTCGATTTTAACCTTATTTTTATTTATATCGAGCTCTTCCTTATGAAGTGTAAGTCTTCCTTCATCTTCACTTTTCTTATTATTATTGTCATTGCCTAAAATATTGTCAAATAGACCCATCATATTACCTCCTATAAGTGCATATTTTTAACTCATTAATATTTTATCCTTGCTGGATTAATATATCCTTTGTGAAATATGGAGCTAAAGTAAATGGTTTACAACAAATAAATGTAATTTTTATTTAAGTTTTAATAATTATGTTGCATATATTTTTATGTTGTCTAAGAAATTTATAAGGCTAGAGAGAGTACTGTGTGGAAGACATAAATAAGTAGTGCTAAGGAAGAAAAGGCTGTAGAAATAGCCCAAGATTTATTAAAGGAAAGCCATTATACAAAAAAGAGAATATTATCATTCCTTTCCAAGAAGCCATAATATGCTTACATCTAGTGCATCAGCAATAGCAACAAGTTCCTTGTCTGAGACTGGTCTTGTTTTGGATTCAATTTTGGATATTGTTGTTTTTTCAAGCTCTATACCTCTTACTGCAAGTCTTGCAAGTAAATCATTTTGAGTTACCTTGGGTTTATTTTTAAGCCTTGCATATTTTACTCTATCACCAATTAAATTTTTGTCTTTATTTTTAGCGTATCCCATTAAGATAATCCCCCAAAATAGTCATTCATATTGATTATATGTGAGAAATAATGTTATAATTTGCTTGTAGAGCAAGTTTTCTGATTCTCCAGGGGGATATATATGGATAAGAATATAAAAATGAAACATCAAATAGAAGAAGTGAGAGAAACTTTGAATAATAAATTATTACAGGATATTCTAAACAAAGGTACAATGAGTATGGATACATTAAATCTAAGTTGGAAACTGGACAAATTAATTGTAGATTATATGAAAAAAGGAATTTTAGATAAATAGAAGTTATTGTTTATCTGTGAAATCTATCCTGTCTACTTGACAGGGTGCAGTTCAAATTTAAATTTTACGGTGCTAGAATAAATTATTTGCTTTTTTAGTTATTATGTTAAATATGAATATTGTCTCTTAACTGCAAATACAAATTATTCTCATTTTACTCCTGCTAATACGCTGTCCAACATATCAAATTTTTTCAAACAAATAATATATTCTGCAACTAAATAAAAGTTATTTAAATCATCCTCATCTAAACCTCTGAAAGCAAATAATTCATCCCACAACATACTGCTTCCTTCAACCATGAAAAACGCTGATTCAAGTTCTACTCCTACAATAATTTTATTTTCCTTGAACACATCATCCTGTTTCTCATAAAGACACTTTCCTAACCCCATGTTTTCAATAAAAAACACTTTCGCAACAGGTATTTTGCTGTTAGGCAACTTATTTGAATAATACTCATTTACTAGCACATTGTCCACAACAACCTGTTTTAATTCTTCTTTTGTTTCCTCTGTTATAGGATATTTTTGCTTAAGATATTCGATTATTTCTAAAGCTGTTTTTCTATTTGGATACAGTTTTGTTTTGTATTCAACATAAATAGTTTTCCATTCTTCAACTGTTTCTGGTGTTAGCTCTTGCATCAGCATAAATTTACCTCCTGACAAAAGGTTATATAAATAATCTTTATTACTTATAATTTTACTATCTTGTCTTTACTAATGGTAATTATATCATAATTTTCATGATAAGATATTAAATAGTTGGTAGAAGAAGGTAGAAATTCTCAACTAATGTATTTTATTTTTGTGTTGAAGAGTGGGATGAGAGTTCAGAAAAATATTAGGTTATATAAGAACTACTTACCCAGTAGAAGCCAATTAAGAGAAACATTAAGTGCCTTAGCAATTGCAATTGCCTCATAATCAGCTACGAATCTATCACCAGATTCAATTCTTGAGATAGATATTCTATCAAGTCTGATATTCATAAGTTCCAATTTTGCAGCTAAGTTTTCTTGAGTTAAAGTAGGACTAAACATATGACGAGCTTTTTTAACTCTAGATCCTATAACATTTTTGCTTCTTTCATACCAATATATTTTCAAAATGCTTCACCGCCTAATGTGCTAAAGATTAACCTTTAAATTGATTTTACATTTCTATACTGATAGTAAAAAATGTAGGTAGAAATGAAAAGTGGACAGCAGATTTAAAATTTGTAAAAAATGAACTACCCAAAAAACATAAAGACTTATTCTTTTCAAAAAATAAAACTGATTCTCTATTTTTCTAAATTTAAATGTTCTAAAGCAATTTGTGGAAAAAGGTGAATGCCTCGAAGTATCAGAATTTAGATTAAGTTGACGTTATAACAGGAGGATGGTAGTATATACTATATTAAGGAGGTGTAATAATGCGCCAATGCATGGATGCAGGCAATCTACATAGAAGACTGAATAAAATTATGGGACAGATAAAAGCTATTGATAAAATGGTTGATGAAGATATTCCCTGTGAAGATGTTTTAATTCAGATCAATGCTGCCAAGAGTGCTTTGCATAAAGTAGGTCAGGTGGTTTTAGAAGGCCATTTAAACCATTGTGTCAGAGAAGGTATTGAACATGGAGATGCTGATAAAACAATAGCAGATTTTGCCAAGGCTGTAGAGCATTTTTCAAGAATGTCATAGATGTCCTAATGGGCAACTGTTGAAAGTAACAGTTGCTTTTTCTATTGACAGGGCATACCTACAAGGGTACAATATACATATACCCCTATGGGTATATAAAGGAGTGGTTTTATTGATACAGTTATTAAAGGATGATGACAAAAGAACTTTGTTATTTCTTTCATTATCTCTAATAGCTTTGGCTGTAAGTTTTTTCAATGTGGGAAATTTACCTATCAATGTGGCATGGATCGCAATTATTTTTTGTGGTATTCCCATTGTAAAAGGGGCCATTTGGGGATTGGTAACTGAGTTTGATATTAAGGCGGATGTGCTAGTTTCCATTGCATTGATTGCTTCAATTTCTATTGGAGAAATCTTTGCAGCTGGTGAAGTGGCTTTTATTATGATGATTGGAGCTTATTTAGAAGAACGTACTGTTGCCAAAGCCCGTGCTGGAATTGAAAAGTTGGTACATCTTACTCCTACAATTGCAAGGATTGTACAAAATGGCGAAGAATCTATAATTTCTGCTGATCAAATCAAAGAGGGTGATATCCTGAGGGTATTGGCAGGAGAAACAATAGCTGTTGATGGAATAATTATTAAAGGACAAACTTCTGTGGATCAATCTGTGATGACCGGTGAATCTTTGCCCGTAGATAAAGATGAGGGCGATGAGGTTTTCAGTGGAACTGTCAATCAATTTGGCACTTTTGAAATGGTTGCACAAAAAGTTGGAGAGGACAGTTCACTGCAAAGAATGATTCGTCTTGTTGAATCAGCAGATGCGGGGAAGGCAAAAATTGTTGGAATAGCTGATAGGTGGGCTACATGGATTGTAGTGATAGCACTTGCAGCGGCAGTTGGCACATGGCTTGCTACCCATGAAATTATTCGATCAGTTACTATTCTTGTTGTATTTTGTCCTTGTGCATTAGTGCTTGCAACACCAACAGCGATTATGGCCGGAATTGGAAATGCTACAAAGTATGGTATTCTTATCCGGGAAGGCGATGCTTTAGAACGGCTTGCGAAAATAAAGAGAATGGCATTTGATAAAACCGGTACTATTACCTACGGCAAGCCTGCAGTAGTTCAAGTAAAAAGCTGTGTACCAAATATCAACTCAGAATCATTACTTGCACTTGCAGCATCTGCGGAGTTGTGTTCAGAACATCCTTTGGGGAAAGCAATTGTTTCCTATTATAAAGAGAAGAATGGCAGATTACCAGAGGAACCAAATAATTTTATGCTTATTGCAGGCAGAGGGGTTTTGGCTGATGTAGACGGTAACAGGATATTGGCAGGCAATGAAGCTTTGTTATCTGAACAAAGAACTGAATTGCCAGTTACCCTTTGTCAATTAGCGGAAGCAGCCAGGGCAGATGGAAGTACAGTGATTTATCTTGCAGCAAACCAGAAAGCTATTGGACTTATTGCTTTGTCAGATACGCTTCGTCCCGATGCTTCAAAAACAATTGATGCAATCCATCAGACAGGAATTCAAACTGTATTGATTACTGGTGATGCACCACAGGCAGCAAAGCATATGGCGCAAATTGCTGGAATTACGGATTTAAAATCAAACTGTATGCCTGAGGATAAAATGAAAGCCATTAAAGAGTATCAAGATAAGGGTGATCTTGTTTGCATGGTAGGTGACGGAATTAACGATGCCCCTGCATTAAAGACAGCACATGTAGGAATAGCCATGGGTGGAATTGGAAGTGATATTGCAATTGATGCTGCAGATATTGCCCTTGTGGGGGATGATATCAAAGAAATCCCACATCTTTTACAACTTTCCAGAAAAACCATGCAAACCATTAATATAAACCTTACCGCTTCTATGATGCTTAACTTTATTGCTATTGCTTTGGCCATTACAGGTATACTAAATCCCGTTGTCGGAGCACTGGTACATAATGTGGGCTCTGTTGCAGTTATTATTAATTCATCATTATTATTGAAATGGAGGAAATTAAAATGAAGGCATGGATTTTATTTGGACTTTTTATTATTGTTGGGGTAGGAATGTTTATTGCAGGGATTATATATATGAAAAAAGAAAAAACTGATGTTGAATCTGTAAGGATATATAGAAATATATCTATTATAGGTGTAGTATTGGCTGTTGCTTCTGTAGTGGTGAAGTTTTTGCTATAAATATCTTCTGTTTGATGGGGATAATTCTGAATATAGTTTCAAGAGCTTCTAGTATGTATTATTAATGTATAAATAATGTATACTAGAAGCTTTATTAAGTGCTTCAGAGGTTCAGGTGGAGTTTGCTTTTAGATTTCCTAATATGCTAAGAATATAATATATGCTATCACATAGTTTGTAAAAAATGTCGTAATATGTATTTGAATGCAAGATAAAATGAGTTTGTGGAAATGTGAAATAATTCTAAACTATGTGAAGTATTTTTTATTTATAAATCGTTATATTATTATAAGACTAAAAAGGTGGTGGTGATTATTTGTGAAAATCAATTTGAAAGTTACATAAAACAATATGAACGTTTAATCATTACCATTTGTTTTTCCTTTACTAAAAATTATTTTGATGCAGAGGATATAGCACAGCAGACTTTTTTAACTGCCTATGAAAATATGAATAAATTTGATGGTAAAAATTTTAAAGCATGGGTTACAAAAATTGCGTTAAATAAATGTAAGGATCATGTTAAAAGTCCTTCTAGAAAGTTAGAAAGTCTTACCAATGAAGATTATAAATACATAGAGGATACAAAGGACTCTCCAGAAGAAAGTGTACTAAGCAAGTATAGTGATGAAAAAATATATAACCTGTGTAATAGATTAAAAGAACCCTACAAAACTGTGGCAGTAAATTATTTTTGTAAAAATATAAAACTTTCTGATATGGCAAAAGATACAGGAGAAAATTTAAAAACACTCCAAACAAGATTATATAGATCAAAAAAACTTCTTAAAATTTTATGGAGGGAGGAATTTGTTTGAGGAATAATCTATTTGATAATGATGGGCATATAAGTAATTTGTGTATAAAAAAGTTTAAAGAGAGAGATCTGGATAATAAGGAACTTATTGTTGTATTCCAGCATATTGAGTGCTGTGAAAAATGTGTTCAATATCTTACAGAAAGTTTTGATGATAGTGAACTTATGGAAGTACCTTTTGGATTTGAAGAAGAAGTAAAAAATAAAATAGTTAAATATAAAAAGAAAAATAGACAGTTTTTGTTTTATTCTCTTAGAGTCTCCATTGCCGCATGTATATCCCTTATATTTGTGTTTTCAAGTACATTGAGTTTTATGGCAAATACTAAAATAAAAACATTGGAAATTGTTTCACCTAAGTTTACGGTAATAAATTCAATTAATATAGAGCTTGGTAATTTCACTAATAAAATAATTAATATGGAGGTATTTAATAATGAAAATGAAAAAAGGTAATTTTTTAACCATTTTATTTTCTTTTCTTCCTGGTGCAGGTCATATGTACATGGGATTCATGAAAATGGGATTGTCAATTATGTCTGCATTTTTCTTTGTAATATTTCTTTCAACATGGCTTCATATAGGACCTCTTCTATTTGTTTTACCTCTAATTTGGTTCTATTCTTTTTTTGACTGTATAAACAAACAGAGTTTATCTCAAGAGGAGTTTTCACTTATGGAAGATAATTATATATTTTCTATAAACAAATTGCTTAATTGGGACAAAAATTTATTTAAAAGGAAAAGATTATTTTTGGGAATACTTTTAGTGTGCATGGGAATCTACCTTATATGGGACAATATTAGGTATGTCATTAGACCATATATAAATATAAAAGTCTATGAAATTATAAGCAATTTTACAGCAATTATTCCCCAGATAATTGTAGCAATAGCAATAATTGTAATTGGAATAAAACTTATCATGGGAAAGAAAAAGGAGAGAGATATGGATGATTAGGGGGAGAAGGGTAGGTACATTTACTTCTGGTGTACTGCTCATTGTATTTGGGGTAATGTTTTTAATGCATAGTATATTTAGAAATATAAATTATAATCTAATAATATCATTGTGGCCGGCAATATTAATTCTTATTGGAATAGAGATCATTATAGCCTATATTGTAAATAAAGAGGAGAAACTAAGCTATGATACAGGAGCCATATTTATTGTAATGGTACTTTGTATTTTTGCCATGATAATGGGTGCAATTCAGTTTGCAATTACAGATTATCCTCAATTTAAGAGTATGTTTTAAGTCTTTTAAAAATGTATAATAACATATTAAATGGAGCTTTCTATGATAAAGTTAAATATCATGGAAAGCTATTTTATTATACCAAACACTAGTATTTATTAAAATAATTAATTACTAAATTAATTATTTTAATAAATAACCATAATATACTTTATATATTTAATTTACATATTGAATATATTGAAATATCATGATATACTATTTGTGAAAGGAGATGATAGGTTGGCATATAAAATAATAGGTAAATGTCCTATATGTAAATCTAAGCTTTTAATTTCAAAACTTAAATGTCCTAAATGCAGCACAATAATTGAAAATAATTTTGAAATGTCAAAATTTGAATATTTAACACTGGAACAGCTTAAATTTATAGAGGTATTTCTAAAGAACAGAGGAAATATAAAAGATGTGGAAAAGGAACTTGGTATATCCTATCCTACTGTAAGAGCAAAGCTTGATGAGGTCATAGCTGCCCTTGGATATGATGTAGCTCAGGATGTGAAAGTTGATAAAAAGAAAGTAGTGGATATGTTGGATAGAGGACAGATAAGCGCAGATGAAGCTATTAAAATGTTGAATGAATAAATATAAATAAAATGGAGGATAAAAAAATGAATGAAGAAATGGCAAAAATATTAAAGATGGTGGAAGAAGGCAAGATTACAGCAGATAAGGCCCAGGAACTTATAGAGTCGCTTAAGGATAAAAATACAGACGTTCAACTTTCTTCAGATAATGATATCATGGATAAAATGTTAAAGATAAGAGTTAATTCTAATGATGGCGATAATGTAAATGTAAATCTTCCAGTAAAATTTATAAAGATAATGCTTAAAACTGTAGGCAAGATTCCCCTAAGTGATAATGTGAAAGGAATGGAAAATATTGATTTGAATCTTATTTCAGAAGCTATAGACAATGGACTTTTAGGTAAAATAGTGGATGTAAAAAGTGCAAATGGAGATATAGTTGAGGTGGTAATAGAATAGGGAGAGCAGTATATGAGAGTGTATGTAAAATCAGGAAAAGTGAGATTTATAATACCTATACCATTTATATTTTTAAAGCTTGGTATATCAATTTTCAGTTCATCTTTTGTAAGAACACATATTCCGCAAAAAGACAGAAAGTACTTTGATATGATTGATTTTAGAGAATTTTCCAAATGCCTTGGAATTTTAAAGCAATATAAGGGGTTAAGAATCGTGGAAGTTAGAGCAAAGGATGGCATTGAAGTAATTATAACCCTATAAAAAGATTAATCTCCATGTTTGATTTTTGCATGGAGAATTTTTTGTTTATTTTAAAATTAGATTGTTTATCTATATTATTATTTGATATAATGGAAATTATAAAGAATATCTCTAAATAGATGTTTTTCTATAGGTAATTATCTATAAATAGAATTAAGAAGAGAGGAAGACATATGAAGAAATTCTGTCGAGCAGTGATGTATTGTATTGGACTTGTAATACTTGCATTAGGAATTATATTGAATACAAAGACAGGTTTAGGTGTATCACCAATTATATCTATTCCCTATTGTGCTTCCGATATTTGGAAAATAAATTTAGGAAATGCAACTCTATGCACCTATGTACTATGTGTGGTGGGGCAGATAGTGCTTCTTGGAAAGAAATTTCGCTATTTTGACCTGCTGCAAATTCCTATGAGTGTGTTATTTAGCAGAGTCATTAATATATTTAATGATATGATAATTATAAATTGCAATAGTTTAATGCTAAGATTACTTTTGCTTGCGGCAGCCATTATGCTTACTGGAATAGGGGTAGCTATTTCTGTTGAAATGAAGTTTGTTCCTAATGCAGCAGATGGCCTTACACAGGCACTAGGGGATAGAATGAACAAAGGACTTGGCTTTGCAAAAAACATAGTAGATATATCCTGCGTTTTGATTACCTTATTTATTGGCTTAGTATTTGGCGGAAAAATAATCGGAATTGGTATTGGAACTTTGACAGCTGTACTTGGGGTGGGACGTTCCATTGCTCTTGTTAATATGTTATTTAAAAAGCAAATGAGTGCACTTGTAAACTAGAGGGAATAATATCTATAATATGGAGGTATATATGAGAAATAATAACACAATTAAATTAAGTAAAGAGAAAAAGGATGAAATGATTTCTTCAATAAAAAATTATTTCTTGGAAGAAAGAGGAGAAGAATTAGGCGATTTGGCTTCAAGTCTTATTTTAAAATTTATTATAGAAGAATTGGCACCGGAATTTTATAATCAAGGGGTTTATGATTCCTATAAGTATATGAATGACAGGATTGAGGATTTGTTGTCAATACAAAAATATTGAAATAATTAAAGAGATGTTTAGTTAAGAGGGTGAGGTTTTATTTTTGAAGATAATTGATTTAACACATACTATTTCAGAGAATATGCCGGTTTATCCAGGCACAGAGCCACCCAAATTAGAAGTTGGAAATATATATGAAAAAGATGGTTTTAAAGAAACCCTGCTCACAATGTCTTCCCATACTGGAACACATATGGACTCTCCAGCTCATTTATTTCCTGAAAGAACTACTTTAGATTCTTTTCCTGTAGAACAATTTATAGGAAAAGCGTTGGTGATTGATTGTAGTGACCTAAAGGAGGGTGAGGGAATTACCATGAAATATATCCAGAAAGTAAAAGAAACAGCCCGCAGAGCACAGTTTATTTTATTTCATACTGGTTGGGATAAGCGATGGGGTACAAGTTCTTATTTTGGAGAATATCCCTGTATTACAGAGGAAGTCTGTGAATATCTAATTTGCAGCAAGAAAAAGGGAGTGGGGTTAGATGTGATAAGTGTTGTTCCCATTTCAGATGAAAATTTAACTGTGCATAAAAAACTTCTTCATAAAACGGATATGATTATTATAGAAAATTTGACTTACTTAGAAAAAATAGGTAATAAGCTATTTACATTATGTGTCCTTCCAATAAAATATGATAATTCCGATGGAGCACCTATTAGAGCTGTTGCTATTCTAGATGAATAGCAACAGCATATCTTTTCAATAAAAATTTAGTTTTTCCCAGAGTTAGTTGATATAAAAATATATTTGTTATGATTTTGTATAGAAAACTTGTTTTATCTATATAAAAATAATAAATAATGTGGCGGAAGATGCCCTGAGCTAAAGTTTTGAGTATGTGCTAAATGTTCCAGAAGGGGACATTTAGAGTAGGATTTGTTGCACTTTTTAATAATTGTACAGCCTACACAAATATATAGTTTAAAAAAGTTAAAACTGCATATTCTATGCTATATAGAGTAAAATATAACTTACTACTTATTTTAGATATCTAAATTTAGAGCTTAAATAAATTTATGAAATTCAATCAACAAAAAAGTATTGGATGAAAAATTATGAAAGGAGTGAATTAGATGAAAGGAAAATTTGTAGCAGGAGCTATAATTGGAACAGCAGTAGGCATGATGATAGTACCTGAATTAGATAAAACTACTAGAAGAAGAATAAGAAGAACTTCTAGATACTTAAGAAACAGTGTGGGTAATATATATGGGAAAATGTCAAATTTTACAATATGATGTTTTGAAATGTGAAGGGCTGCCGCATAATTTAATTATGCGGCAGTTTATTTTTTGCTCAAATATAGAAGATGTGTGGCTCGAAAGCCTCGCAAGTGTTGTATAATTAATCTATGAAAAAAACAAATTATTAACATAAAAATTATACCGAAATAAGAAGATATTATGAACTGGTTTTACCATTTAATATCGAAATGTTGATATCTGAAGATGATTCAGTTTGTCTGCTAAGCCAAATATTGGGAGGGTTAAATGATGATTTAGTTTTGAAGTTGGATATCTATATATAAAAATGGAGCGTTGTAAAGTTACTTTAAAAAAGCAGTTTTGCAACACTTCATTATATTTTTGTTATTATATACTAAATAGTTTGTATTAATGTCAATATAGTTAAAATTTTTTCTTTTATCCCTAAAAATATGATATAATTAAAATAGTTATTAAGTAAAATTTTAATATGGTTAAAATAAAAACACAAGGGTAAAGGAAGAGGGAATATATGGAAATACTTTCTTTAGGAGAAAAAATAAAAAGAAGAAGAAAAGAACTTAATATGACCTTAAAAGATTTAGCAGGAGATAGAATTACACCAGGTCAGATAAGCCTTGTAGAATCCGGAAAGTCAAATCCTAGTATGGATTTATTGGAATATCTAGCATCTGAGCTAAAAACCTCCATTGAATATCTAATGGAGTCAGAAGAAACTCAGGCAGAAAAAATCTGTAC
>ENA-UOOE01001653-UOOE01001653.1-fermentation-metagenome-genome-assembly--contig:-NODE-1653-length-18291-cov-3.949605_pt1 | contig 18291 bp, 23 predicted proteins | sample MGYA00245776_ERZ724021 | MGnify/ENA primary metagenome ERZ724021 (study PRJEB28704, sample SAMN03018321) | fermentation metagenome | biome: anthropogenic terrestrial biome; feature: soil; material... | reverse complement strand
AATTAGCGTGCCTGTTGAGGCAAATATGGTTATTAAAAAGGGCGGAGTTTAGGTTCAACCTCAACTACTTGCACCCCAATGAAGCTGCCCATTTCACTCGCATCCTCTTCTTCCAGACATAGCAAAATGGCCTCCTTAATTCGGCTCATCAGTTCATCCAGGCTCTTTGCCTGAGAATGGCAGCCCGGAAGCTCCGGAACAGTGGCAACATAGTAGACATCCTCATCCTGTCTTACTACTACATCGAACCTCATCAAAAACACCCGCTCATTACTATGAATTTTCTCTTGATACATTTAGCTTCTGCATGATTCAAGAATGCTGCCCAAGATGTTAACAGCCTGCCTTTGCCATGAGCTTTTTCATGAGCTTTTCCATTCCATGACAGAGGAACTGATGACCGGCAGGCTGCGGGCGGTGGCGCTGGTGGTGGCATAGGAGGCTAGCGGTCAGCTGGCCCGCCAGCGACATATTTGTCTAATTATAATATTTGGGGCTTCGCCCACACTCTTGTTTCCAGTAATCCTCTATTGCAGGTGCCCACCCCGGCGTTGATGGAGCCTCATTGGCCGCGGTACGCACCCTGCGGCGTCCACAAAAAAACAGCTTGCTTAATTCAATAATCCAAAAATATAGAAGAAGCTGATAAGCGACAGGCTCCAGGTTGGATCGCTGGGCTGAAGCGGCAAAATCTGCCGAAGCTAGAGATGGATGGATGGTCAGCCATGTTTCAATATTCGCAGCGCATCAGCCAAACGATCCTTCTTCCTGGCCAGATAATCCTCTGTTGATAAAGGGCATCTCACAAGATCTATAAACTCGCTGGTATTAATTCCAAGCTCTTTGGCCATGGCGCCCAAGAGAGACGCACCGATATCCTGGTTCTTTCCATGGCTCAGAAAAGTAGCCGCTTCTTTCTTTTCATTAATGCGAAGAATGTAATATCGATGATCTGTATTGCTTCTTGTAAAGCCCTTCCTCCGAAGCCCTGTCTCAACCTCATTCTGGCTTAGAACAGCGGCCATCAGCACACCTTGAACATTTCCTGGAGTAATTCCCTTTGCATCCTGCCGGTTTCGCCCAATTCCTCTTCAGGACACGAGACATACTCACTCCATAAAAAGTCAATGTACTCAAATAACTTCAGCTTTGCCTCATGATAATCGATGGAGCTTCCTTGAGCATCTACAAAGGGCAGGCAGACAATCCACAGCCCATCGTCGTAGTCGACCTGCAGGTTAATTGGGATCCTGGGCACAAATCTCCTCGCCCCTACAAAGAACTCCATTAAGGGATGCTTTTCGTAGAACTCGATTGTCGAGGATTGGGCAGCCATTGATATTAGTTGGATCTGCACCCTATTTTAATTTTTTCCGCGTAAGGTGTAAGGGACGCACCTCATGGAGGATTTGAAGGAGGCAGAGGTTTCCAGGGAAGAGTGGTTTTCAGTCTGATGTAAGATATGCTAAGTATGCTACCAATGCTTTTGTATGCTTGAGGAATTGCCGTCATTGCACGAGACTTGTTTTATGGCGAGACTATTCCTCATCATGGAAGAGCTGTGATAGCGGGCGGGCACTGATGGAGGCATAGAGATTCGGTTGGAGAAGGTGGTTGGTGGCCGGCGGTCATCTGGCCCGCCCAGTGTATATTTTGCTAATTATAAATGCGCGCGCTCTTTTTGGGCGGCGAGTGCCGGGTGCAACCAGCTGATAAAAAAGTCAAATGAATGAAAAATGTCTATATCACTTTTTCATCATCACCTTTCATCATCACCAAAAGCCCCACTGCCGCTAAAGCCGCAGCTGCAGCACCATATAGAAACGAAGCCTCTGCCCCCCACACAGACCAGAGGGCTCCGGCGACCAGGCTGGAGATGATGGAAGCCACCCCCACGGCTCCATAATATATGCCCAGAGAGCTGCCCCGAAGCCCGGCCGGGCAGAGGTCGGAGACATAAGCCCTCTCCGAGCCGTCCACCAGGGCATAAACCAGGCCGTACATAGCAAAAAGGGCAATCAAGCCCCAGAGGCCGGAGACAGCGGCAAATCCAACTGCCGTCAGGGCAAAAAGGGAGTATCCCAGGAAGAGAACCCTCTTTCTTCCCACCCGGTCAGACCAAATGCCCACCGGCATGGCCAGGAGGGCATAGACCAGATTGAAGAGCAGATAGAGAAGAAGGGGCGCTGCCACTGCCATCGATCCGGAGAAATGGGCCTGGGCGCGGAGGATGAAGAACATGTAGCTGAAGTTGCCCAGGGCAAAGAGGCAGGCTATGAATAGAAAGCACTTTAACTCCGGCGATAGAGAGGAGAGATTCAATCTGATGCTGCTAGTGCAGCAATCTGGAGCGCGAAAGCTCTCTTTTACCCAGTAGAAGGGAATCAATGCCGCCACTGAGAGGATCCCCGCCAGCATCAGAATGGAAGGGTAGCCAAAGCCGCCCTGCCAGAGGAGATAGGCCAGCATCGAGCCGACGACTGCACCCGCGGAGTCCATGGCCCGGTGCATGCCAAAACCCCGTCCTCTGTGGCCCTGATCAGTGGACTCGGATATCATGGCGTCTCTGGGAGCGGACCTCACTCCTTTGCCGCTTCTCTCCAGGGTCTTGAGGAGGAAGACATGCTGCCAGGCAGAGGCAAAAGGCAGGAAGAGCTTGCCCATTGCCGATATGGCATATCCAGCCACCACCAGCGGCTTTCTCCTGCCCAGGCGATCAGACCAGCATCCCGAGAGAACCTTGAGGATACTGGGCAGGCCGTCGCTCACCCCGCCGATGAGGCCAACCGCCATGCTGCCTCCACCAAGTTGAGCGATGAAAAGAGGGAGGATGGGCTGGATGATCTCGCTGCTGATGTCGTTGAGAAAGCTGACAACGCCCAGCAAGAGGACGTTCATCCTCGTCTTTGCATCCGTCCGCTGATCGGGCTTTGGGCCTGTGGCAGGAGTTGCCATTTAGTTCTTCTTTGGGCTTGACTTTTTTGCTTTTTTAGCGAAAAAAATGAGTCTCGATATCATTCCACCTGAATCCTCTGGGAGTCTACCACCATTAGCTTGGGAAGATGGACCTCCAGGATGCCATTATTGAAGCTGGCTTTAGCCTGCTCCGGCTTGACCTCAAGAGGCAGCTTGATCTCACGTTCTACATTTCGGTTCTCGATCTCCTGGCGCAGGTATTTTCCCTCACGGGCCGCTGATTTGGCGCTTATGGTGATGGTGTCCTCCGTCACTCGGAGATCGATCATATCCTTGCTCCTTCCCGGCAGGGATATGAGAGCGACCAGCTCGTCCTTTCCGTCCATGAGATCTATAGCAGGCTGATCCTGGCTCTTCTCCATAGAGATATCGCTTGGCAGGTCACCCAGGATCTTCTTCGCCGCCTGAATTGATATGCGAGCGACCTCAACCGCTGCATTGCCTATCATCTGCTCCAGATCGCTGCTTCCAGATGGATATGATTTCATGTGCAAAAATATGTCTTTGTATCATAAAATCCTTTGCTTCCTTGCCGCGGGGAGAGCAAATTACTTAAACGCTTCTTTCGAGTGGAATGCTGTGAAGGACGGGGAAGCACTGAAACTGAAAAAGCCGGTAATAGAGGCGTGCATCAGATCAGCTCGGAAATATGGAAAGAGCGATGCCATAGGACTCCTGCGAGGCACCCTCTTCCTGGAGAGTGAACCTATGTCCCTGGATATGCTGGCAGAGAGCACCGGCTACAGCAAAACCACCGTCCGTTCCAGCATGAACCTGCTGGAGAGCTTGGGGATAGCTCGCCGGGTGGTCGACCCCCAGGATGTGCATCATAACATCAAGCAGCATCGCTACGCCCTGGTGAACGATGCCGAGGAAAAAAGGCAGGTCATTCTCTCAGCAGCCAAAGAGGAGGTTGACCTGATCCTGCAAGCCCTTCTTCAGGTGAGAGATAACCTGGAAAGAGGAGAGAACGAATGGTGTAATAGAGCAAAAGATAAAGAGAACAAGCCAGAGAAGGATGAAGGGTACAGGAGAGACGATAAGCTAAAAACCCTTTTAGCGGAATCCTTGCAGTTTTATGAGGAGATGAAAAGGACGCTGGATCTGATAAGCCGGTTCACCTCAAAGGAGCTGATAGAGATCCTGGAAGAACATGATAGATAAAAGAGCAATATCTCTGTCGCTCTCTAGCCGGCCAGCTATCATCGATTAAGATCTCATCTCAAAGCCCGACCTTTAGGATTTATGCTCTGGTCGTTCTTCTTGGCCAGGCAAGAATCCAAGCCGCCAGCAGCCACAAGAGAAGGAATGCAATGACGAGCCTTATCATGATCAATCACAATCATTAATAGTGATGTTTTGGTATATCTAAGTTTTCCTCAGTCGAAGCTCGAGGAGAGATTGGAGAAAATAAGCTGCAAATGGCATAGCCTGATATAGGTTGCAGCCCAAATATCTTGAAATGGTGTTTGGATATGAGAGCGATCAATGCTGTTTTGCTCCTGGCTCTGCTGCTGATCTTTTCAGGCTGCGTTGAGCGGCCAGAGGCCCCGGCGGTCTCAGAGCAGGAGGCCACAGAGGAATGGAAGGCCGATGGGATAGTCAGCGAGGGGGAATACACCCGCAGCATGCTCCTTCAGGCCCCGACCAGGCAGGGCTACAGCGGCGGAGACATGCAGATCTCCTGGAGAAATGACGAAGAAGATCTCTATCTAGCCCTGAATGGCAGCACTCTTGGCTGGCTGGCGCTGGGCTTTGAGCCTCTGGAGTGGATGAAGGACTCCGATATAATCCTGGCCTCGGTGGACAAAGGCACTGCTGTGGTATTGGATGAGTACTGCACAGGCAACTACGGCCCGCATATCGAGGATACCATGTTGGGTGGTACAGACGATATCCAGGAGTTTTCTGGAAGCGAATCAGCTGGCAGGACCACCATAGAGCTGAAGAGATCGCTCCAGTCCTCTGACCGTTTTGACAAGTCCTTCTCCCCTGGACAGGCGGTCTCCATCATCTGGGCGCTGTCCGACAATCCTGACATCAGCCAGAAGCACGATGTGGCCTACGGCGAGGGCATACTCTCATTGACCCGCGCGGGTGGTGTGGCGTCCGCTTCCCTCCCAGGATCGCTGACCTCGAGGGAGAAGGATGGTCTCATCTTCATCTGGGAGGAGGAGAAGGCAGCCCGAGACATCTACTCATCGCTGTATGAAAAGAACAATCTCACCATCTTCCTGGATCTGACCAGATCAGAGGAGAGCCACATGGACCAGGCGAAGGCGGTCCTCGAGAAGTACGACCTATCCCTTCCCAAGGATGTGCCGGTAGCCTTCGGAAACCAGACACTGCAGAATATACACGACCGCCTCCTGGCAGAGGGATTGGAGTCCGATGAACAGGCCCTGAAAGCGGCGGCAGAATTTGAGGAGATAAGCATCATGGACCTGGAGGCTGAGCTGGCGGCTGTGGAGAACGAGGATGTCAGGACCATGTATCAGGGACTCCTGGCGGGCTCAAGAAAGCACCTTCGCTCTTATGTCGCCGACCTTAGGGACCAGGGAATAGAATATGAGCCGCGCCATCTTGAGAGGAGCGAGTTTGAAGATACGGTGCGGGTATAAAAAGGGCTGCATTTTGTGCGGTATGAGCCTGGTTAGTCTGGCAGACTCGGAGGGATGAGCTGGTAATTCTGACTGCCATGCAGGACAAAGCCGGGCTCTATCCTTTGGGAAAGCCATGATGGATGTCATACCGGAAAGAAAAGAAAATGCAGACAAAAAAACGGCCCTGACGCGCCATCCTTAATCTCCCAGCAGCCGTATAGTAACCCATGCTCCAGGACTTCTGTCTGACCATTGTGGTTGAAAACTCCGCTTCCCTTGAGAACGACCATCTGCAGGCCCAGCACGGCCTGTCCATCCTTTTGGACCTGGATTTAGGATCCGAAAACATGTTGCTGCTCTGGGACACCGGGGCCACCCCGGACGTGATGCTCCATAATACCGATGCTCTGCATATAGATCCAGAGGAGATCGACCTGATCTGCCTCAGCCACGGCCACTACGATCACACCGGGGGACTGATGGGCTTGCTGCAGAGGAGGATGGCACCAGTTCCGATCGTTGCCCATCCCGATATCTTCGCCCCCAAGCTGAAGGTCCGGCCTTTTTTAAAGTACATAGGCGCTCCCTTCACACGGGACCAACTGGAGGCTGCAGGGGCGATAATGCTCCCCTGCCGCGGCCCGGCAACGCTGGCTCCGGGGGTCATGACCACCGGTGAGGTGCCCCGGGTGGAGTCCTTCGAGACGGTGGAGGGATTCTGGACTATGAAAAATGACCAGTACACTCCTGACTCCATGCCTGACGATCAATCACTGGCCATACATCTGCCTGGAAAGGGGCTGGTTGTGATCAGCGGCTGCGCCCATAGCGGCATCATCAACACTATAAGATATGCCCAGAGGATAACAGGTGAGGAAAGGCTGTATGCGGTGATAGGCGGATTCCACCTCATGGATGCAGACAATAAGCGCATAGATGCCACTGCCAGGACCTTGCTCGATCTGGACCCGACAGTTGTCCGGCCGGGTCACTGCACCGGTCAGAAAGCCCTCTCCCGGCTGCAGGAGGTCCTGGGCGAGAGCTGCCAGCCCTTGACAGTGGGAGATTCAATAGAGTTTTAAGGATAATGGAGATGGAGAGATTGATAGCTTTTGGGCCTGTGCCTTCCCGCAGGCTGGGACGATCCCTGGGGATCAATAATATACCGGCCAAGATCTGCAGCTACTCCTGCGCCTACTGCCAGGTGGGCAGGACTCTGCAGATGTCGGCAGAGCGCCGCCCCTACTATCCCCCCCAGCAGATCTTCGACCAGGTGGCCCAGAAGGTGGCAGAGGCAAGAGATCTGGGCCTGACCATAGATTACTTATCTTTTGTTCCTGACGGCGAGCCCACGTTGGACCGCAACCTGGGCGAAGAGATCGAGCGGCTTCGATCCCTGGGAATCAAGATAGCGGTGATCAGCAATGCCTCCCTGATTTGGGATGAAAGGGTTCGAGAGGACCTATTCAAAGCGGACTGGGTGTCGGTCAAGGTGGATTCTCTGGAGGATAAGGCCTGGCGGCGAATAGACCGGCCCCATCGCAGTCTCAGGCTCGATATGATCCTTCAGGGAATCGAGGATTTCGCCCGGGAGTATAGTGGCATCCTGGCCACGGAGAGCATGCTCTTGGCTGGCGTAAACGATGATGAGGCCAGCCTCCTGGCCATAGCTGAGTTCCTGGAGAAGATCGATCCTGAAGTATCATATATATCCGTTCCCATCCGTCCTCCGACAGAATCATGGGTACAGATGCCCTCCCCGGAGAGCCTGTACCTGGCTTATCAGATATTCAGCCAGAGGCTGAAGAGGGTTGAGCTCCTGGTCGGATATGAGGGGGACTGCTTCGACTTCACCGGCGAAGCTAAAGAGGATATCCTGGCGATCGCCTCCGTTCACCCCATGAGAGAAGTTGCCCTGAGAAGATTTTTAGAAAAATCTGGAAATAGCTGGGATATAATAGAAGAGCTGCTGGAAAAAAAGGAGCTCATTCGCATCGAATACCAGGGCAACAGCTTCTACTTGAGGCGCCATGAGAGACAGGATAAGACAGGAACTGAGTAAGAGGGTCACTGGGCAATTAGAACGCCTCAACACCACATCCGCTGTAAGATCCCCCAATCAATAATCTAGATAAGCGATCCTGATCGGGAGATCTTGGGAACGGAATTCTGTCCAGTCTTATCCCACCGAGGCCAATTTTTAGCCAGAAGGTTTGGCCTATCCGATCTATGCCTGGCGGCTTCCCTGCATCGTTCCCGACCAGGCCCCTCCCTGAGCATCATAGGCATTGAAGCTGCCGGAGAGATTATCTTCGCTCATGGTGAGAGTGCACCGATAGAGCATCATATTCTGCATATCGACCATATCCAGATAGAGCACATCCTTAGCCGTCCATCCGCTGGCAGACAGGTCTTTTGTCGTTCCGAACGAGGTGAGCATGCCCCGGCCAAAGACTGCATCCTTGTTCTGCACGAGCGTAAGATCAACCGTGCCCGGCAAGCTGCCATATAGATTCAGCCTCCAGTTGCCCCGCAGATCCTGAGTGATCCGAACGAATGGACTCAAATACTCCCGGCCGCTGATCTTATCCAGGTACTCCTCTGAATGCTGTGGATCGATTGGGCGCATCAACGGGTCAATGCTCAGTGGATCGGCATTTTGATCGATATAGGTCTTAACATTATCCTGGTCTGCGATACCTATTGACTCGCCTGGCATGAGGAAGATATCGCTTCCCAGTGGATCGTAAGCCTGGGCCACCATGAAGAGGCTGGCTATCATACAGATCATCAAGGCCCCACGGGCCAGAGGATATTTTGTTTTCATCTTAATCAAACCCCCAATTCATCTTCGCCGTCTTATTAATAAAAAATTCGCCTCCTAAAGCTGCCCCTCCAGGCCCTTCCACATATCTTCGATCGCCTCGGCCACCGGTCCTCCGATCTCCACCACGGCCAGAGCTTTGACCATGGCATCGATGACCGAGGTATGATAGGGCAGCCTTCCCGCGATCTTCACCCCCCTCTTCCCGCACAGCTCCTCGATCTGCCTCGCAGCTTCGGGGTTGAGGTCATACTTGTTGATGCAGACGGTGGTCTTTATGCCGAAGTGGCCGGCCACATCCAGGAGCCTCACCAGATCGTGCTCCCCGGTGACGGTGGGCTCGGTCACCACCAAAGCCAGGTTGACTCCGGTCAATGATGCGATCACCGGACAGCCTATTCCCGGTGAGCCGTCTATGAGGATCAGGTCCAGGTCCTTCTCTGCCGCCAGGTCGCGAGCCATCTCCCTGACCATGGCCACCAGCTTTCCTGATGCTTCCTCCCCAGGATACAGCTCGGCATGGGCCATGGGGCCGAATCTGGTCTGAGAAATGTAAGCCTCCCCGGCTTGGATATCTCTCATCTCGACTGCGTCCTCAGGACAGACCAGCTGGCATACCCCGCAGCCCTCGCAGAGGGGAGTTTCAACCTCAAAATCGCTTATGGCACCGAAGCGGCAGGCATCCTGGCAGATCCCGCATTGGATGCATTTCTCTTTATCTATGAATGCCCTCTTGATGCCATAAAAATCCCGGCTTTCCAGGATATCGGGCTGGAGGATGAGGTGCAGGTCAGGGGCGTCCACATCGCAGTCGGCAAAGACTGCCTTCCCCTGGGCGAGAGCTGCCAGTGAGGCGATGATCGAGGTCTTGCCGGTTCCGCCTTTCCCGCTAACTACAGCGACCTGCTTCATAATATCATCTCCTCAATTCTCTTCGCCAATTCGACAAACCTCTCCCTCCACTCCGGCATATGAAGGACGAATATCTCTCCCCGTGAGTAGATCTCAGCTATCCTCCGGTCCAGAGGAATCTCCATCAGAAGGGGTATCTTCTTCTCCTCGAGGTATTGGTAGAGCTTCCGGTCACCCACACCACTCTTGTTGACCAGCACCGCCTGGGGGATTTTCATCTTGTCCAGCACCCTCAAGGCGATGTCCAGGTCATAGAGGCCAAAGGGGGTGGGCTCGGTGACCAGCAGGCAGAAGTCGCTCCCTCGCACCGACTCCACCATGGAGCAGGAGGTGCCTGGGGGGCAATCGACGATCACCGTATCGCCCTGGGCCCTCTCTTTTACCGCTTTGATGAGAGGAGTGGTCCTGGCCTCGCCAAGGGCCAGTTCTCCCCAGATGATATCCATGCCACCGGAACGGGCGTGAAATATCTCCCCTATCGATCGAGAGCCTTCGCTTATGGCCTTCTCAGGACAGATCAGGCTGCAGGCCCCGCAGCCGTGGCAGAGCTCGGGAAAGATCAGCACCGTACCAGGGAGCACGGCCAGGGCATGATAAGCGCAGACTTCACTGCATTTGCCGCAATGAGTGCACTTCTCTTCATCTATCACCGGCACAGCAACCTGGCAGCTCTCTTTCTCCAGAAGGGTCCTGTCCGGAAAGAAAAGGTAGCTATTGGGCTCTTCAACATCGCAATCTGCGATTGCAATCCGCCCTTCACCCATCCGGGCATGAAGAGAGGCAGCAAGCGAGGTCGTAACTAGGGTCTTGCCAGTGCCGCCCTTGCCACTAGCTATGGATAGCTTCAACTCCTCACCCTTGTGCAGAACTAATGCTTATGATCCTGACAGGCGTTATCAGGGCTGGCTCGGCTCAGCACATCCTCATGCCAATCATCGATGGCATCCTTGACTGTGCCTGTAGCACCTACGAACACATCTATGCCCGCCTCACTGAAGGCCATGACCGCTTTGGGACCCAGGCCGCCTACAATCAGCACCTGCACGCCCTCGGCAAATATGGTCTCTGTGGGCAGGCCCGTCCCGCCCATGTGCTCCGATACATTGGGCAGTACGCGGATCTCGTTGTTGTTCAGGTCCACCACGGTGAATGTGGGAGCCCGTCCGAAATGCTGGCAGATGGCCTCATCCAGGCCGGTATTGCCCATGGTGGGAACGCAGACCTTCATTAAAACTGCCCTCCTCTGCCGGCTCCCTGGACGCTACCCTGGCCGCCTCCTCTTCCTCTGCCCTGACCGCCGCCCCTTCCAGCGCCGCCGCCTCGTCCCATGCCCTGGCCGCCCTGACCACCAGGGCCCATACCGGCATGAGCGGATACGGATGCATCAGCGATCTTTGTAAGCTCGCCCCGCTTGAACTTCTCCACCACGTCCCTGACGCTACCCGCTCCCTGGTACTGATAGACATCGATCTTGGCTGCGGAGAGGGTCTGCATGGCATTGGGGCCGACGTTTCCGGTGATAAGAGCGGTAGCCCCCTGCCTGGCTATCTCCTGAGCGGCCTGTATGCCGGCGCCGCTGGTTGCATTGACAAGAGTGTTGGCAATGGAGTTCTCGCTCATGCTGTCTGTATCTACAATCACAAAAAATGGACCGCGCCCAAACCTGGGATCCATGGGAGCATCAAGGCCTGATGCCCCTGCAGTAACACATACCTTCATTAAACCTCACTGATTCTGATTTTTCGAACATATAATGCTCTAATTCTGGCCGTTCTGCTCCTGCCGACAAATGTCGATAAGGGGGAAAGAGCAATTACTCTTATATGCGATATAGTATTTAAAGATTTGTACACATCCCACCGGCCTTCAATAGACCGGCCACCAGCACCTCCAGTGTCTCGACATCCGTCTGCGCCGTCTCCACCCCCGCTTCCGCAAATGCATAGCCAGGTCCCTTGCCCTCCAGGCTCTCTCGAGAGAATACGACATCTGGCTTGAAGCCCAGAAGGAACTGGGCCACCTTCAGGCCCTTGCCCTTGCTCAGATCCTTATGGGGATTGGCCACGATCTCCTGGCGGAGCAGCTTCATCTCCTCGAAATCCATCTCCACCAGGGCGAAATAGGGAGACTCGCCAAAGTGCTTGCTCAGCGTTCCCCGCATATCTGCTAGAGGAGCAGCATATCTGCGACGGCTCTCTACAATAGGCTCATAATGAATCTGCACCCTGTCCACCTGAGGGATCTCCTTTCGGATTCTGGACTCGATCCTCTCGCTGGCCAGGTGGGCTCTCTTCAGATCGGCTACCCTGAGGGTCAGATCGGCCTGGACGAAGAGATAACGTCCGGAGTTCCTGGCCACCAGCTCTCTGATGGATACAACCTCAGGAGCCTCCAGAATCAGGGCTCGAATCCTCTCCAGAGTCGGTACGTCCACTGAGGCATCCAGCAGGACGCGCATGCCGGCGACCAGGATCCCCCATCCCTCCTTGATGATCGCCAATGCGATGATCACAGCCGCAATTCTGTCCAGAGGAAACGAGACCGTCTGGGCGATCAGGGCCAGGAAGACCAAAGAGGATGTTAGCACATCGGCCTTGTGCTGTACGCCATCAGCAATCAGGCTGGGCGAGCCGGTCCTCTCTCCCACTTTGATCTGAAAGCTCCCGAATAGATAGGGAAGAGGAATTATCGCTGCCACGGCATAGAGCACCCATCCCTGATAATTGATGGGCATAGCCTCCCCTCGCACCGCCTCCAGGACGATCTCATAAGCAGTAAGAAACAGCAAGAAGGATATGGCGATGGATGCCAGGTTCTCCACCTTATAAAGCCCCAGAGGAAAGCTCTCGCTCTTCCTCTCGGAGATCTTCACCCCCAGGATCAGGGCCAGCGAGGCCATAACATCCACCGTGGAGTGAATGGCATCCGCTCGCAAGGCCAGGCTTCCGGATAGAAAAGATAGGGTGAGCTTGGCCGCCACCAGGGCCAGGTTGAAGAGAAGAGAGTAGAGGGCTACTCTCAGCACGGAATGTGCCTGGATTGGATTTTTTTCGCGGCTCGCTTGCCCAGATGCCATAGACCCTTTGCAGTAGCTTCAGGCTTCCATTATGCTGCGGTACTCCTCCTCCGACAGGTACTGAGGAGTGTACTCGACCCTCTGCTTTTCCATGTTATTGACAAAAGCCTGGAGATGGTTCTCCGATCCGCGCAATAAATTGGCATACACGAGCAATATGTCCTCTTTTTCCGTTTGCGCCATATATTCCTCTAAATCGAGGATATCTATCTCCTCTATAGCCGCTCCCGCCATGAGGGCGTCCCTGACCGAAACGCTTCCCTTGGCCAGCAGATCATTGTAGAGGTCCTGCAGGGTTTCATTGGCAAACTCGCCCTCTCCCATCCTGGGATCCGGCAGGGAATACCTATCAAGAAGCCTTTTTACGGCTGCCTGATGAGTTAGCTCTGCCCTTCCAATGTTCTCGAAGACGCGCATATCCCACATCTCATCCAGTGCCGAATATACGTCTCCCGCCAGCTTCTCCTCCTCGATCATAAATAGCAGGCCATCGACCTCTTCCCGGGTAAGCTCTCCGGATGGCTCTCCTGCCAGGGCCAGCACCAAAGCAGTCTCATTTACCTCGCCGCTCGAGCTCTCGCCATCAGAGATCAAGAGATCCTGATCGGACGCATTTGCCCAAATCGAGGCTGCAAAGAGCAGCAGACATAGGCTGCACAGGAATATCCCTTTCATCTCCATTCACCATCAGTCTTTATTGTCTGCATAGGATTTATAGTGATTCCATCAAGACCAATCCCGCCATCATCACCAAAAAACCGGCGATAAGCCCTATGTTTGTGGTATGCTCGTCCCCATATCGGTTGGCTATGGGAATGAGCTCGTCAAAGCTGAGAAAGACCATGATTCCTGCCACCAGGGCGGTGGCCGCGGCCAGTAGCCAGTCGTTTAGGAATGGATAGAGGATCAGGATGGCCAGAATCGCCCCCAGGGGCTCAGTCATTCCCGCAGCAAAGGAGATCAGACAGGATTTCCTCCGGTCGGATGTGGCGCAGTAAAGGGGAATGCTGCAGGCCAAGCCTTCAGGGATGTTATGGATGGCGATGGCAATGGCCACAGGCACCCCCAGCCGCAGGTCGGCCAGGGAGACCAGGGCCACGGTCATCCCCTCAGGCAGGTTATGAATGGCGATGCCGATGGTGGTCATAATCCCGCTCCGGTAGAGCCTGTCGCACTGGGAGTCCACCTGACCGTCCATGTGAATATGGGGAATGAGGTGGTCGAGCAGATAGATCAGCACCAGACCCATCAGAAAGAAGAGATTGCCATAGCCGAAGCCCAGGACGATCCTGGAGCTGCAGAAGAGGTCCACAAATCCCACGTAGACCATCACTCCGGCAGCAAAGCCCAGGCTCAGCGAGAGGTATCGCATATCGGGCCTGGGAATGAAATATGAGATCAGGCTTCCGATTCCCGTGGCCAGGCCGGCGAATAGGGTCAAGGCCAGGGCGATGAGGATATTTCCTTCCACAACAAATCTATGCCGAGAATATATTTCAATTTGCTGCTTGAAGTACATTCCCAGTAATTCTGATAAGGCCTATACCAAACAAAAATAGATTCACCCCTTCCTCTCGCCAACCTTCAGCCAAGGACCCTTCTCATGAACTCCTCAAAGCCGATGGAGTTGCTAAAGTAATTCTCACAATTTTTAAAGCCTTGACGCACTTCTTCGAACCTTCCAACCATTATCTTCCAAAGCAGCTTGAATTAGAGGCTCTACTGATCCAGGGTCTATAATTTCTCCGAGAGCCCGTGCAAGGCAAGCCGAAGAAGAGCCATTCACATTGCCCTGTGCCCGCCACTCAGCCTTTCTTATGGCCGATGCTGAAGATGCGAGGGTATCATCTATCGTAGACCTTGTTTCGAGGCCCAATTCTTAAAATGAGTACACCATCTCCGGTTTTTGAGTAAATGACACGATAATCACCAATGCGCAGCTTGAAGAGGCCCTTGAACTGTCCTGTAAGGGGGATTCCCGCAGCAGGGTCAGATGCTAGCGTCCCTTCCGTATCCTTGAGAATTCGCTTAGCTATATTTTTATCCAGATGCCTCAGGTCTCGCGAGACCGAAGATTTATATTCAATCTTGCAGGCCAAGAAGCTCCCTCATCTCTCCGGCAGAGACGATCCTGTCGTCCTTGTCATTCATTCGTTCCAGAGCGATGAAGTAATCTGCATACTCTTCCAGATAAGCCTCGATCGCCTTTCGGATGATGTAAGTCTTGGGACGATCGAGCGCACTGGCAAGGTCTTCAAGGCCGCGGGCGATGTCATCGGGAAGCCGAACTGAGGCGGATGTGGAGATTTGAATCACCAGGACAATATTCGTATTACAAGTATATCAATGTATTACATGAGAGTGATAGAGGCGGGAAAGTTTTACTATATTGGCGCTCTTCGCCGTATTTATATCTCTTGAAGATCCAAGGTCCAGCAGTTTGACTCAGAGTGGGCAGATGTCGAAAGTCCTTCTCAAAGGCGAAAAAGCATGAGTGTTAAGAAGACCACCGAAAATGAACACTCCCCGCCCTAAAGGGCGGGGCTTCTAGCATTTTGCAAAGATTGTGTCCAAGGTGATTTAGGCTGGTCTTCAATTTCAACTGAGAAGCACGCAAACCATTTCCCCGTGGCTGTCCTTCTGACAGTTAGCCTCTTGATCTTGCCTTCTATGGGCCTATGAAGCTTGATCTTGATGTTGCCTATCTTAGACAACTTAAGAAGGCCATTATCGAGCTTGAACCCCATCTGAGGATATGTGAATGAATCATACCAGCCCTTTCCCTTGAATCTAGGATATCCCGGCTTCTCTCCGGCCTTGATTCGCCTGAAGAATGCCTTGAAGGCTAGATCTACCCGCTCCTGGACATTCTGAAGGATTTGAGAGAAGACTTCCTTGATTGATTTACTCTCGGATTCATAGGAGTTCTTTCGATCATCCTGTTGCGACTTCGTCGCAACTCCCCCGGACTCGCAGTCCGGGAGACCACCCTGAAGGATGAGGTCTTCTCGCTCCGTCCTTTCCGATCCTACAAGTTAAAACGCGGGCTGATCCGGATTTATTATTCTTTTTTAGTTTACTTTGATCACTCGTCTGCTCCCTCGCATGAGCCTCGAAAGAGGCAGACGATGCCTGCTGCTAAGAGGACGGCGATGATTCCGGTGAGAAAGATACCATCGAAGACCCCTGCTCCGCCTATGGACAGTACAACCGGCTGAGCGCGGAGAAGCTGCAGGGGCGATAGGGCAGGCAGGATCCCTGGGGTGAGCAGGCTGAGGATGTCCGCTCCAATCAATGTTCCTATGGTGCCGCTTATATAAGCCAGAGGAGGAGAGCGGCGGTATCCTCTGGCCAGGGCCAGGCCCATTACCGCTGCCAGAAGAGGGGAGAGCCAGAAGGGCAGGACTATTCCCTCGCCTGGGATGGCCTCTGCGGCATAGTAGGTGACGGCGGCCACCACCGCCACGCCGAGGACGGATTTGAAAAACGATGCCCGGCCCCGGAGGAGGAGATGAGCGGAGACGACCAGAGGTATGATGCAACCTCCGACGTTCACCGCCAGATAGAGGGGATGAAAGGTGGTGGGAAATGCTGCCTGGTATTGGCTCATCGCCGTCATGTACCATCCAGGGTAAGCGGAGATTGGGGCCTCCATGAGTGGGATGTCCACCAGGCTTCCCAGAATGCAGCCGAAGACGGCCAGGGTGGCAGTCCAGTGGCTGAAGCCGACCATCTCGAAGGCGGACCGGGAGAGATGCAAAAAGAGGAAGATGAAGATCAGGGGCAGGGCTAGGATCAGAAGCAGGATGATGACTGTGATGGGCAGTATTAAGATCTCGAACAGGATTATCGGGCTCCCGTATGATATTCTGTCATAGGTTTAATAGCTTTATGGTGAGGGATGGAGTTCAATCTTTAGATAACGGATATTCTGACAGAGAAATTTTGATGGCGAATTGGGGGAATATTTGACAGCGCAATATCTCTATGCAAAATATTTATGTCTCAGGGGAAATCCTGCTAATCAAGATATTCAAGGTGATTTATTGTGACCATTCTTACCGGAAGCAAGGCCCAGGGGCTTGTGGATTCCATGATCGACCCGAAGACTCAGACCCAGATGTGTGGTATGGAGCTGACAGTTCAGAAGATCGAGCGCTTCACATCTTCCGGGGCGGTGGCTTTTGAAAATAGTGAACGAAAGCTGCCGGAGACGGCATCACTGGACTTCGACCAATCCGGCTGGATCGATCTATCCGCCGGAGCCTATCTGGTGACGTTCAATGAGATCGTAAATATTCCTGGAGATGTGGCTGCCCTGGCAAGGGCCCGCTCCAGCCTCCTGCGTTGCGGGGCTAGCCTGGAGACTGCCCTCTGGGATCCGGGGTACCGGGGGCGCAGCCAGAGTTTGCTCGTGGTCCATAATCCCTCTGGGCTGCGGCTGAAGAGGAACGCCCGGCTGATGCAGCTTGTGTTCATGAGGCTGGAGAATGAAGCTGAGAAGCTGTATGAGGGGAGGTATCAGGGGGAGAACATTTGAGGTAGGTGATGACATCCCCAGGATCAGCTAAGAGGTCCCCTCTCAAGTTCTTCATCTTGCTCTTCGCACTATCCGTACCATTCTGGCTGGCAGGTGGCATGGCCGAGCAAGAGCTTCCTCTTCCCTTCAGTCTGCCTGCTGGCGCCCTCGTGCTCGTCTGTCCGATGGTTGCAGCACTGATCCTCATCTACGGAGAGGAAGGATCCAACGGCATAAAGCAGCAGTTATCAAGATGCTTTGATTATGGAAGAATCAAATCGAGGATCTGGTATTTGCCCATCCTTCTTTTGATGCCCCTCCTAATGGCGCTGGAGTATGCAGCGATGAAGCTGACCGGGATGCCAGTCCCTGATCCCCAGTTCACTTTTATTGCGCTGCCAGCATTCTTCATCCTCTTTTTCGTTGGCGGGGTGGGGGAGGAGATCGGCTGGACGGGATATGCTACCGACCCATTGCAGGCTCGCCGGACTGCATTGGAGGCCAGCGTCATCCTGGGAATAGTCTGGGCGATATGGCATGCGATCCCTTATATTCAGGGCCATAATGCTCCGCTCTGGGTTTTGGGCCAGTGTGGAGCCACAGTTGTGCTGCGAGTTCTCATCCTCTGGATCTACAACAACACAGGAAAGAGCCTGTTCGCAGCGATAGCATTTCATGCCAGCGCCAACCTCAGCGAATTGGTTTTATTTCCCATATACGGTTCTCATTACGATCCAGTCATTGCCTTTTTCCTCCTGGCAGTCACGGCTGTCGCAGTCGTAATCCTATGGGGGCCCAAGACTCTGGCTGATTACAGGTATGCTCGTTCAAAGGCTTGAGGTCTGGTGGTGACGATGATCGATCCAGCTGCTATTATCCTCCCAGATCGATGTATCTTCGTGCTGGCTGGCAGAAATTGTGTAGGGATATTCTTAAAAGGGAAAAGATCTAGAGTGTCTGATAGAGGCGAAATAAGAGGTGACCGCATGCCAGTGAGTAAGAAACAGCTTGAGAAGCTGAACAAAGTGAAGAAGGCCAAGGCAGAGGATCTTGCAAAGCAAGCAGCTGGAGGCAGCGAATCCGCCAAGAAGAAGCTCAAGAAGCTCCAGAAAAAGATCAAGTGACTACTCCCCGGCCTAGAAGACCGGGGCTTCTACGGATTTGATACCGACAGATTGTAGTCCCAATCTGAGTGTGTTGATTGCCGCATTCCAATCTCGATCTACCGAAAGCCCGCATTGAGGGCACTTGTGGACTCGATCTGAAAGCATCTTTTCGACTAGGATACCACACCTAGAACACATCTTTGACGTATTTCTTGGATCTACTAAGTTGTTGACGCAAAATAAAATAGACAACTTTATATTGTAGAACATCGTTT
>ENA-UOOE01001652-UOOE01001652.1-fermentation-metagenome-genome-assembly--contig:-NODE-1652-length-18292-cov-4.859626_pt1 | contig 18292 bp, 24 predicted proteins | sample MGYA00245776_ERZ724021 | MGnify/ENA primary metagenome ERZ724021 (study PRJEB28704, sample SAMN03018321) | fermentation metagenome | biome: anthropogenic terrestrial biome; feature: soil; material... | reverse complement strand
ACTTTCCCATTAAGATAAAAAAAATTATGAAAAACTTCATCTCCTTTAAATATTTCTCCAATATTAGGCTTCTTTCCATTACAGTTTACTTTTATAAATTCACCACAAGAAGTAAGCAAATTAGCATATTTTCCATTTATACTTATTACTATCCCCTCTTTTTTACCCATCATTTTCACCTACTTTTATATTTAAATAAGACTTTATGTAAAGGAAATTCTCACTGTTAAATATTATAAATAAAACAATAATATATTTTCTCCATTTATCAATAAATTTTTTATTGAATCCAGTATACATACATATTTGTTTAACAGGTAATTGCTTATTATTTAATATGGAATTGCTAATTTCACTATTATTACATATTTTGAAAACAAGCTTTAGAACATTATTTCTTGTATCTTTATGCTTGGGACTATTATTCACAAGGCTAGTAAAATCAATTTTATATTTTATAAGTTCTTTATTTAATTCAATAATTTCATCTGCTCTATTTTTATTTTCCAGTTCTAATTCAAATTTGGATATTGAATTGTTGTTATCTAATTTTTCCATGATATAATCACCATTATCAAAGGTAAGCAAAGGTGAATTTTTATTTTTTCTAAAATAATCAATTAATGCATTTCTAATTATAATTTTTGCATATGCATAGAAGTTTCCTTTAGATTCTGTATAACTATCACAAGCTTTGTTAAATGCAATTAAAGCAATGCTTAGTTCGTCATCATTTTCCCATTGAAGATATCTTTTGGAAATAGTATAGGTACATTTATATATAAAGTTTTTATTTTCACTAATAAATTTATTTCTGTTTTCATAGAACAAGTGACTGATATTCTGCATGAAATCACCTCATCTATAAATATTATACGCAATAAATAAAAATTTTAAGGGGAATTTATTAAACCCCCTAAAATATATTAAGACATCGTATATTTTAATGATTTAGTTAAATGCGTATGTAGAAAGGATGATTAAAATGAAAAAAATAACAATTTTAGTGGCAAGTGTAGTAATGACATTAAGCATAGGCGGCACAACATTTGCCGCTAATACAGCAACTCTAAAAGATCGGGCTGGTATAACACCAGATAGTATTTTATATCCAGCAGATAAAACAGTTGATAGTATAAAAGTTACATTGTGTTTTTCAGATGAAACAAAAGCAGATAAGTTATCTCAAATAGCTCAAGAAAGATTAGGTGAAAGCGAGGTAATGGTAAGTAAAAATAAGAAGGAGCTTGCAGACACAGCCCTTAATGATTATCAGAGTAATATGGACGCAGCTGAAAATAAAATTGAAGATGCGATAAACAATAATCAAACCGTAGATAATCAAGACAAACTCAAAAGACTGGAATATATAGAAAGTAAAATTACTGATAAACAGAAAAAATCCCTTGATGTATTAGCTGCACTTCAGAATAAAGTTGGAGATAAAGCAAAAGATGTAGTAGCAAAAGTTATAGAAATGCAGACAGCAAAAAGAGATGCTATACTAGCTCTAAGAAAAGAACGCACAGTTTATAATAATACTAAAAAACAATATAATGAAGCTAAAGCAGCCATTGAGAAAGCAAAGAAATCGGGAGATGAAACAACAATTAAGGCTGCAGAAGATTTACTGCAACAAAAACAACAGGCATTAGATATAGAAAAACAAAATCTCACAAAAGCTATTGAAACAAAAAAAGAAGCCTCTAAGATAAGCGTGGGTAAATTGATAAAGGAAACAAAAGAACAGACAAAGAAAGATTCCCAAAATAATGAAAATACACAAACAGGTGAAACAAGTACTACTACATCAACTACAACTGATACTATAACAATTGACACTACAACAACAGATACTACTGCAGATTCCACTGTCACTAATTCAACTTCAGTAACCAGTAAGAATGCAAAAAAACAGACATCAGAACCAACTATAAAAAGTGAAACTAAAAATGTAGTAACTGATAATAAAAATAAAAAAGAGAACAAAGCAAATAATGTTAATGAACAAAAAAAGGAAAAAACTCAACATTAGTTTTATCAAGTTCTTCTCAGGTTCAGGTGGAGTTTGCTTATGAGGAGAAATACTTTTCTCCATTTGAACCAAGAAAAACTTATTAATTAATTTATTTATGCATTATTCACTATTTCTACAGTTTCATTCAAAACCAAGTGTGAATCTATATCAACCCCATGTCTCTTGGCATAGTAGCAAACCTCAAAATGTTCTGAAGTACATATGGACTTATACTCTCGAAAAATTATAGCTTGGACTCTTACAGAAGCATTAGCTGTTTCCTGTGTTATTGACACAATTAATGAAGCTAAACAAAATAGGAAGCTGCTTAATCCCCTTATTATACATAGTGACAGAAGCAGTCAGTACGTATGCAAAGAATATAAATAAAGAAAGAATATGAAAAAACAGAAAACTAGACACGTCAATAGTACGTTAAAATATGGAAAATGATTAGAAGTGAGCTATTCTCATTTTAACTTGTACTTTTTCTTGACATAGCACCAATGCACCCTCTGTATCCAGCGAAAGATATGAAAGGAATGATGCATCATCATAAGGACTTAATTGAGACTGTTCAGGAGTGTGAGGTCACTTGCGAGCATATGACAACCATGATAATTGATAAGCATAATGTTCATATGAGAAAAAAACAGCTCAAATTATTACGCGACTGTGCAGATGTCTGCACATTAATGGCAAAATTCCTTGCTCGTTATAGTGTATTTTCAAAGTCTCTTGCTAAGTTCTGTGCAATTGTGTGTGAAACTTGCGGAAATGAGTGTAAAAAATTTCCTGACGAAGAGTCTCAACGATGTGCTCAAATATGCTTTAATTGTGCAAAAGAATGCAAAGAATTTGCAGTTTCAATGATGTAAAACAAGAAGTTACTTATAATTTATAATTATCATCTATAAAAACAGTTAGTACCATAATAAAGTTATTAACTGTTTTTATAGACTATTCATGTAGCCATTTTTCTACATTCACCATTTACCTCCAATAACTTTCTACATTGTAATAAATGTAGTTGTAACTGCCCAAACTAATTCAGTATCTTAAGAGGTAACAACTGAAAAAACCAACAATTCATCCAATGTTAATTTCTCTTCTTCTATCATTTGTAAAAATGTTATTATTTCCCCTTAAATAATAACATTTTTACAAATGGGGGGCTTTATTTTATACAATTCTCTTAGCTTGATGGCTATGGGGTCTCGCCAACATTTCTCTGAATCATACCAACAGGAATTAAAAAATAGCCTAAAACTAACTACTATCAATACTAAGAAAAAAAGGCATTGCTGCCTTTTGAGTTGGTGTACAATATGAGAATATTATGATTTAAAATAGTGTCTTTAAATCTAAACTGTACCCTTTATTTTAAGTAACAATTTTAAAATTCTAATATATTAACTTATTTATAAACAATAGTTGTAAACATACCTCCTGTTGGATCTGTCATATTGTTGCTCATATGGTGAGGTATATGACAATGAAAGGGCCATATACCTGGATTATTAGCAAAAAACTCTACATCGTAAGTTTCCCCTGATGCTACATTAATTGCATTCTTTTTCACTCTATTGCGTGGGTGAATTGTGTTTCCATCTGAAGCTGATACATAAAATTGATGTCCATGAATATGAATTGGATGTCCATCTTCCATAGCATTTCCTAATCTTATTCTCACTGTTTCCCCATAGATTACTTCTAGTGGAGTAACAAAAGGAAAACACCTTCCATTCATAGTAAAGAAGTTAAAATTATGTGCAAGTGGATCAATATCATACTTACCTTTCTTAACTACTCCCATTAGCAGTTCTTCTACTTTAAATTCCTGAAGCATAATAAAGTAGTCTTTATCTATTTTTAAATCATAAGAAGGATCTACTATTATTAATCCTCCTTCTAATCCCATCATCTGCTGTTTATGGGCAATATGATGAGTATGGTACATGTGGGTACCTGGTGAATTAATTATTCTAAATCTGTAATCAAAATGTTCTCCTGGTTCAATTTTAGGTGAAGGCTGTATATCTGGTACTCCATCCATAACATTAGGTACATCTAAACCATGCCAATGAACACTAGTTGGTTCAGGTAATTTATTATATACTCTAAAATTAACATAGTCTCCTGGGTAAACTTTAATAGTAGGTCCTGGTGTACTTCCATTGTAACCCCAAGCCTTAATAAATAATCCGGGAAGTATTTCTCTTTCTACCTCTTCTGCTACAAGCTCAAAATATTTAACTCCCTTTATTTCCTTATACTTTAAATTAGAAAGATCCGGTGTGATAACCATTAACCAATTCTCCTAAAATATTACTTTTACTTTATTAATTTATGTTATATTCCAAAATAAGTGATTTTTGTCTTTTCTTAAAATTTTATTATCATATTAGTTTCTTTAGATTTTCTAAATAACTTTATAATATAAGCGAGTAAATTAATTAATAATCCATCTTTATATACCAGCATCCGTGTCACTAAGGGCAAAGTAAAAAAACGCATTCTTCTAAACATTTATTGAATTAGAAAAGTGCGTTTTTTACAATTTTTTAATCAATTAGAAGTGTTGGCAGCAAAGGTGAAGAATAATATAAGAATACTGTAACTAAATGTGTTGGCATATATTTACATACTGTTAATCTTTTTTTGAAACATATAATTTTTTAGAACTATCTATGGTAGCAATATAAATATTTTTTATGTTGTCTATATTGTACATAGCAAGATTATTCATAAGCCATTTTTTATCCACTCCCGATTTAACTAAATTTTCTTCAAATAATTTACCATCATTAACGATAACTAAAGGTAAATCTACAGGTTTTGCAAGTAAGTTAAAGTCTATTGGAGTAACTGGTCTATGAGATTCTTTTTTTATTATGCTAAAATGACCATTAGGTTCTAGAATTACATATTTAACTTCTGAAATATTAAAAATATTCTTAAGCCTTAGTTCACTCATAAGCAAATCAACATTTATAAAATGCTTTTTTAAATTCTTTCTTATTATCTTCCCGTCATCTATTAAAATTATGGGTTTGCCATTAAAAAATAAAGATAATTTTCTATTTTTTAAAGATATTAAACTAAATACATAATGCCAAAAAAATAAAGTTAATAATGGAATAATTATATATGTAAAGGATACCTCCCCATCTAACAATGGTGCAACTGTGAGAGCTCCAAGTATCCATACCAATACAAAGTCATACGAAGTAAGCTGATTTATAGTTCTTTTTGATATATATCTTCCTACTAAAAAAGCTATTATACCTACTATAAAAGTTCTTATTACAAACCCAAATAACGAAATGTTTTTAATAACACCAAAAACCCTCAGCATAAACTCACTCCTATGAACTTATATATAGTTTTTTATCTGAAGTTAAAATTCCTAAATAAATATCATTTACATTATCAATATTATTAGATTTAAGTTCTTCCTCAATCCAATTATAACCCAACCTATTCTTTTTAAGAATTTTTTCATCTATTTTTCCTTTATAAATAAGAATTTGTGATAAAATATCTTGCGGTGTATCCATTGCCATATCTAATTTAGTTATAGGGAGATTATTATTATTTACAGCAGCACTAAAATCCCCTGTGGATTCAGCAATTAAATACTCTACTTTTTCAAGATTAGGTGCATCTTTTTGTCTTAATATTGAAATCAAATTATCAATTGTTAGTTTTGCTTTTGAAAGATTATTCTTTATTAACTTTCCATTTTTAACCAGTATGATAGGTTTTTGAGAAACTACAGATGGAACTTTAAAATATAAGTATGCAATAAACAAATTAATTAAAGTGTATACTATAATTATAGCTATTGCGTCTACTAATCTTGCTTTAGGATTGACCATACGAGAAGCTGCGATGTGACTAATACCTGCAGCCATTAAAAAGTTGTATGAAGTTAATATACCAGGCTGACGAAATCCCATTACCTTTGCTGAACCAAATAACATAAAGTATAAAATAGATGTTCTAATAAATAATTCAAGTATACTTAACTTTTCTCCTTGAAAGAAAATAGTATATATATTCATAAAATCACCTTTATATAAATTTTATAAAAGATAAATTAAATATTCATATTGAAATTATTAATTTATCTTTTTACATAATATTTTATTTTACATTATACATTCCATGACTATTCATGTAATTAAAAAGTTCTTCACCATGCCTTTGTTCATCTTGTTGAATATGTTGCATTGCCTGCCTAACTACAGGATTAGCAGATTCAAAAATGTCAATATCATAAGTACCTGAAACATATTTTTCTGTAGATAACAAGTCACTACAAAGCATTTTATCCTGTTGATTATTTGTAGCTCCTTGGGGAGTACTTTGAGTCAACGGTTGTTGAGTTTGTTGATTGTGGCTTAAATTTGGTTGTTGACCTTGAAGCATTTCATTAATAATATCATAGTGATGTTGTTCTTCACCAGAGAGTCTATTAAAAAGCTGCTTCAACTGTGCATCTTGTGCTTGCTGAGAATACTTTTTATATTTTTCAATACAAATTTCCTCTTGAAATTTTCCATCTTCTAAAAACATTCTTTCTTTTTGACTAAGTTGTATTTGCATATTATTATCACCTCTAAAGTTTATTTTGTACAATAATTTTTTACATTATGTATGAAATTAAACTTTAATTACGAATTTAAGAGAATAAGTTTTTATAATCTATATATACTAACATTGTAAAATTCTATATTTAAAGGAGGACTTCATTATGACTACAGTAAATAAAATTGAAAAAGCTTTAACAAGTGCTCAAGGATTAGCTAGTCAATTAAAAACATTTTCAATGGATACAAACGATCAACAAGCTAAACAAACTTTTAAACAATTAGCACAAACAGCTGAAAATATAGCACAGATGCTCCAAAGTAGATTTGATTTTGTAAAATCAGAGGAACCACAATATAGAGAATAATATTAAATAGAAAATATATTGAGCTAATATAATGAATCTCTAAATTAAGTAATGTTATAACATAAAATAATGTTTTTATTAAGGGGTATAGGCAGATTTTGAGAAAAATTGTACGCTAAGAGTTCAAAGTATAGAACTTACATAAATATTTATACTCTAAGAAGAATTGCTTGCAATTTGTTGAAAAGTACCACTAAGAAAAAGCAGTTACTATAATTTCAAACAAATTGAAACGATAACTGCTTTTTTATTCATTACCTGTTATTTTCACAGTCTCTAATTATATTTTACAGAACATTCATCACAGTTTATTAATAAATTTCCAAATCAAAAATTTCGGGGGTTTAGGCTTAGAATCCCAATTAATTGAAAAGTGGTAGGTGTCTTCGCTCTGTACAATTAATAATTAATTGTACTCATTTCTTTGAGATTATATAAATACACTTATATATTATGTGAAATCGTAGAAAGTTATTCAATTTAATATATATTAATGTTATTTATCCTATTAATATTAAAATTATAAAAATGGTAAACTATTTACACACCCTACTATTACTAATAATCTCCTCTTCCTTCAGTATCCACTGTAAATTTCACATTAACCTGAATGTCAGACTCACATACTACCTTATCCCAATCAGTACCTGTACCTCTTCCATATTTTGCAGCAGCAATTCTTCCTAAATCCAAAATATCAGTTTTATACTTACATTTCATATCATTTATTGTTTTATTACACATTTTATCTACGTAGTTTTTCATGTCTTTTTCAAATTTTTTTAACACTTTGGGATCTGAATATAAGTTATCGTATAATTCATTAGATATTATATTTCCTTTAAGATTTAAGTCTATTACAAACTTATATTTTGCATTTTCTTTATAGCATTTAATCTTTCTTTTTGAGTATGTATAAGAATTTATATATTTCTTAGAGTCCTTTTGTAATGTCAGTATACCTTTAGTCCTATTTTGTTTTAAAATATTAATTATTCTTGTTTCATCTATATCTGCTTTTCCTACACCTGAGTGTAAGTGTCCTGACAGCAATTACGGAAGAGTTGTTTACATTAAGCCTGACTTTGACCCTAGGATGTTTCCTCCAGTACCGCGACATTCTGAAAAATTTAAAGCTGTGTTTAAAACCAGAACCTCTGTAGAGCGCTCAAACAAACGAATGTTTCAAGATTATGCAATTGAAGAATATAAATCTCAAAGTGCAGTAATGCGTATGTCTTTAGCCACTTTTGCAGTAATTAATATACATTTAGATGCCTGGATAAAACACACTGGATTCAGTTTTATCGACCTTTTACAAAATAAGGCTGCATAAAACACTTGTTGAATATTTTTCCAACTCAAAATCCTAGGCTTTTTTGTCATGCCCTTTTTTATATTAGTTCTCTCATAACAATGTGTGATTTTGAAGGTTCATTTAATAAATTCCCATTTAATGATAAACAGTTAACTAACTATATTCTTTTTCAAAATTTCCAGCTACTTTTCGAGAGTCTTCATTATAGTAGTATCATCACCATATGTAATTACTGAAAAGCATATACTATTGAATGGAATATAGTATAAAATCTAATATTAACTAACATTTGACTTGAAATAATTATCATATGCTTTTTATTTAATAACATAGAGCTTTAATATTTTACAAAAAATAAAAAACAACTTATAATATCTAAATTTTTATTAATGGCATATAATGCAACAGAGGTGACTAAAATTGTTCTCTTTAAACTCATTAGATCCAAATCAACTTGCAAAACTTAGTAGTTTTATAGCTATTGTTTTGTCCAAAAACAAAGATGCAGGTGAAATAAATGTACTTGGAAATTTAATTACATCAGTAGGAGATACTATGCTAGTTATTGCAGCTCAACAAAAAAACTAAAATCAATTCAGGATAAAAAGGATCAAATTTGCGATCTTGAAAAATAAATTAAAGACAGTACTTACGCAGACCAACTTAAACTTTGATACATCAAAGTTTTATAGACTCTAATGGAAAAGAAGTACTGTGGTTTTATTATTCTACAATATTAGGCTTATTTAATAAGCATAGCCTCTGTATAACATTAATATAGTTAGCAAAATTATGGTTCTTCTATATAAAAAATAAGGAAATCCGATAAACAGTAAATGTGTTATATCAGACTTCCTATTTTATAGTGATCATGACTTTGTTTGTCTATAACTATTTATCAGTGTCATATTTTTCAGTTAATATTTGCTTTTTTTTTAATGTGTGGAGCTTGTGAAAAATTTTTTAGGGTTTTAGGGGAAAAGTACAGGGGTTATCCCTTTCATGGCAAAGCAAAGTCAACGGGTTTTGGTTATAATTAGCGATATTAGAATATTGTACAACATTTAATGGGATTTAATTCTTCTATCTTTTATCTCTCTAAATACACCAATTGCTAATAATATTAATCCAAGAATAAATAAAGTTACTTCCAAGTATCCTGAAAGAGTTTTGTTTGGTAAAATCCTATGCCATTTAAAAAGCCAGTGAGAAAATATATTATCAAGTATAGCTATCAGTCCTAAAGAAATAAGACTGCCATTTATTAGAATTCTGTTCCTTTCGTTGTTTCTCATACTACTTTCTAAGTATTTCTTCCTTTTTCAATTTATATTCTTCAGAATCAATTTCCCCATTAGCATACCTTTTATTTAATATTTCTATAGCTTCGGATTTGTTATCAGAATCGTGGTTTGATTTTTTATGAAATCTTGGTATTCCACAGCCTCCACTCCATCCACACCCACGTAAAAAAAACATACCAACAAAAATCAATATTATAAATATCCAACTAAAATTGTTAAATCGCATAATTAAGCCTCCATGAAAACTCCACTAAAGATTAGATTATCCGAAAATTTTAATACTATTCACTTTTCATCTTAGTATGGGGTTTTGCGCATAGAACCCCATATCAGTTTTAAAAATTTCATAATCTTTTTTAGTTGTATTAGTTATTTCTTCAACAATTTGTTGAACTTTCTTTGAAGAAGTATCTTTACTTAAGTCATTTACCCATTAAAAGGCTTAAAACTATAGAAAAAGAAATTTAGATAGCAAAGTAGATAATAGGATCGTTTATGGGATTAATTTACTTAACGTGGGTTTTGTCGATTTTGTTGGCTGCACCCCTGTATAGTCTCCACTGATCCTACTTTAAATTTGGGTAGCTTTGACAATAAAACATGCCCGCCTTTAACCATAACCTTGTAACTCTGGCGTCGATATCTGTTGTTAGAAATTCAATTCTCCCGTCATAACAATCACTGCCATGCCACTGATTTTGACGCTGGTAATATTACCAGGCTTTCCAGCCACTTCAACATAGACGTGGCTGGGTCGTCCCAATTCGTTACCTTATTCAGCCGCGAGAATACGATAACCATCGGTTTTGTATATCCCATTTTCCACAACAAATGCGCCGATACAACTGTTACCTGTTCCACAGACAATATCTTCGTTGGTACCTTGTACGGGTAGAAAGGTACGCACATGAAAGTCGCAATTAGGATCGTCCGTCTCTGTAGTAAAAATCTGCAAGCCGCTTATCCAATTCTTACGACTAAGTTCAGCGATGGCAGCAAAATCGGGACACAGGCCTTTTATGGCCGACAATGACTTTAGGCCAACCACATAATAGTACAAGCCAGTATACATTTTGCAGATTGGATAATTTTCCAAATTGCCGGGATCAGTCCCTAGCATCGCAGCCAGAGTGTCATGAGATATTGCTGCGCTTTCAAACTTGGGAGTGGTCATTGTTATTGTAATAGTATATTTTCCATCGTCGGCGGAACTGATATCGATCGGTAGAATGCCGCCACCGGTTTCTAACCATACCTGTTTACAGTCCCGGCCAATCTTTCCCTCCTCCAGCAAAACATGAATTGTTGCGAGGGTCGGATGGCCCCCAACTGCTATTTCGCCGCAGGGTGTAAAATAACGGACCAGAAAATTGGCCTTGGTGTCATTAGGTGGAAATACGAATGTCGTCGCAGGCAAATTTATTTCCCTGGCTATGGCATGCATTTCGTCGTCTGTAAGACCTGCAGCGTTGCTGACAACACCCGCCGGATTACCCGCCATCGGCTTGCTGGTAAATGTATCTACTTGGTTAATCCTGATTCTCTTCATGTTATTCCTCCTTATTTTCATCATCTACTATGATGACTGTTGAGTTATTGATTATAAACTCTTCACTTACATTACAAATATATTTAAATTTGTTTTCATAATTCACTATACTCCCTTCAGTTATTTTCTAAGTAATTTTAACTAATAATTTCTTTTGATTTTGGATTATCTCCTTCAAGCATTCACAAGCAGATTAATAAAAGCCGTTAAGTTAATAGGATAATGATTATTAATGTAAATCTATATTGTATTTTCATATAATTTATTGTATCATAGAAGAATACTACAATAAAATTGAATATTTTGAATATAACATTCGATAATATTGAATCGCAGATGTCAAATTATGGAATTTTATCAACTCAAGACATTTTTAACTATCGCAAAACTGGGTAGTTTTGTACAAACAGCAGATGCATTAGGTTATGCTCCGTCAACAATTACAAGCCATATTCAGTCAATGGAAAAAGAAATGGGGGTTAGATTATTTGAACGTCTTGGACATCGAATAATACTAACGCATCAGGGCACAGCTTTACTTCCTTATGCTGAGCAAATAACTAAACTTACTTCTGAAGCATTAGAAATTGTAGCAAATCCTAGTGAGCCGAAAGGCAAATTGACAATAGGAACAAGTTATTTATTGGGAACTTACTGTTTACCCAATCTATTCAAAATATTCCGAAAAGCTTTTCCTAAGGTGGAAATGATAATAAAGTTTGCAAATTATAACACAATTTTCAATGATATCCATAGAAATGAAATTGATGTTGGATTTAACGTTAATGATAGGATTGATGATGATAATCTTATCGAAGAGAATCTTTCCAAAGAAGAAATGATATTTTTAACAGCACCGGACACCCCTCTAGCGCTAAAGGAAGTAGTTACACCTCATGATCTAGCAGAAACATGTGTTATTCTTACCGAGCAAGGCTGCAGTTATCGGTCGTTAGTGGAAAAAACCTTTAGGGATTTCGGGGTATACCCTCAAGCTATTTTAGAAGCTAGTAGTTCCGAGGCAATAAAACAACTGATTATGATAGGATTGGGGATTTCCATGTTACCCCGGTTTGCAGATGGTCGAATTTGCGCTGTCCGATGGACTGAAACATCTCCCCAATATTTTGTAAAGATGTTGATTCATAAAAATAAATGGATATCACCAACCCTTCAAGCTTTTTTAGAAATGACGCGGAATTTTTATGATTTGAAAACAAATAAGCACAGGTAGGCAATGAAGTTGACAGTACATCATAGTACATATTCCCTATTATCTTATGACTCTCAGTCAACTTTAATGAGTATCATTTATGTTGGGGTAATACCAGATTATCAATTTGTGTTAAAAGTATGCTAATCTATGGTGCATACTTTTCAGTACATGACAAGGCTGCTGGTATTACCCCTGTAAAAGAGTTAATATTTGTAATCATAAATTATAGCGATTTATATTTTACAAATATTAACTCTTGCTTTGCACTTATAGCAGCTTCGCTGGTAATAGGCCAATTAAGTAACTTTCTATAACTCAATTACAGCAAAATAAAAAGCCATATAATTAAAGTCAATATTTTATAAATTAACTTTAACTAGATGGTCTTTTATCCGATAGCTACCTACCGTAATACCCCGACTCACTCTGTGAAAGCGACTATCACCAAATTATAGATTTGGGATATTTACCAGTTTCCTGAAGAACCGCCTCCACTGGAGCTGCCTCCCCCAAATCCACCTTGGTCACCTCCACCAAGGCCTCCGCCTCCTCTTGGGCCTCCCCAAAAAGAATTCCAAAACATTGCATAAAATAAAAACCTAGTTATTCTTGCTTTATTAAGTATAATATCTAATGCAAAAGCACCTAAGATATAGTATATTACTACAGGATTTATAGCAATTGATTTTTGCTTATGTGTAGTTTTATTACTTCCTTGTAAACTAACATTATATTCTTTCGCTATATCTCTTGCAAAAACTGAATAAGCATTCTTTAAACCTTCACCATATCTTTTTTCTTTAAAAAGTTGAACTGCTTCACTATTCATAACTCTAGAAGAATATATATCTGTAATTACGCCTTCCAACTCTCTTCCTACCTCTACTCTCCATTTTTTATCATTTATTGATAATAATATTAAAAGTCCATTATCCTTACCTTTTTGTCCAATTCCCCAGTTTCTAAAAAGTTCATTGGAATAAGATTCTATATCTCTTCCTTCAAGTGAACTAATTATAACCACTGCTGCTTGTGAACCAGTTTTATTTTCTAATTCACTTCCAAGTGATACAATATAGTTTTTAGAATCTTCATCAATAATCCCTACATAATCATTTATATACTTTAATTTAGTTGGTACAGGTATATTTGAAGCACCCTTTACAAAATAAGGCAAAGTCAAAATAAAAATTAACACAGAAAGTAATACACCTAAAGATGATTTTATCACCTTAAATTTATTATTTATTTTATTCATTTAAATTTCCCATTTTAAGATTGTATAAAATAGCTTTTTTACAACTTAGCTCTATCAATGAATTATCCATATGATTCTAAGCTGTAAGATAAACTATTTTGTAAAATCTACCTTTGGAACTTCCTGTGCTCCCTGACTAGCCTTATAATATGTTTTTTGGGAAAAACCAAGCATACCTGAAATTATCGAATTTGGAAATCTTCTTATGGATGTATTATAGTTATTCACAGCAGTATTATAATCTTGCCTTGCTATTCCTATTCTATTTTCTGTACCCTCTAAAGCAACAGATAAATCTCTAAAATTTTGATTAGATTTTAAATCTGGATACCTTTCAACAATTACTAAAAGTCTTGAAAGTGCTGATGAAAGTGCTGCATCTGCATTTGCTCTATCAGTAATTGTTTGCGCTCCAGCAAGCTTAGCTCTTGCATTCGCCACATCTGTAAATATTGTTTTTTCTTGAGCTGCATAACCTTTTACTGTTTGAACTAGGTTTGGTATTAAATCTGATCTTCTTTGCAGCTGAGTGTCAATATTTGCCTCTGCTGCATTAACTTTTTGCTCTAACCCTACAATGGAGTTATAACTACCTATTAAAGGTAAAAATATAACTAACAACATACCTATAACAATTAAAGATGTTTTCAATCTTTTACTCATTTGATACACCACCATTTTCATAATAGTATATTTATTTTAAGTAATTTTTTTAATAAATATACTAGTGCATCAAATTCTTAAAGAGTACTTTTTCTAGAACCTGAAGTTCCAACAATATCTGTACACTTCCTTCATTTTTCAACTTAAATATAAAATCAAAAGTAAATTTGTTTAAATTTTTCCAAACAATTTCACTCTAAGTCTTAAAAGCTACCCAAATATTAAATTCTAAATTAGATTTTAGTATTTAAATCCGAAAAAGTTCCAATAATTCAAAAACCATATATACAGCATTTCTGTAAAAGCTAAAACTAAGTAATATATTCTAGCAGATAATTTAATGTTTTTCTTCATCCAATCAATTATTATATAAACTAAAAACAATAAGTTTAAAATCAAGCTCAATATTGGCACACATAATAATAATTTAGCTTCCATGTTTATGCCACATCTGGTTGGTTCCCCCAGTACAAATAAAGCTGCTGCAAAGAAAAATACATTTAAAAAGCTAATTGTAAAAGACATAACCAAAAGATATTTTTCTATCTTGTTTAATTTATTATCTTTCCTTTTTATCATAATATAAGCTGATCTTCCAATAGAAAATATAATTGATGCTAAAAATACTATTAAGCAAAATATAATTATGGAAATCTGCACAGTTGAAAGCTCATACCATTTAAGTTTTTCATAAGTTCCGTGCCAGCTGTCCTGCTGCTGTGCTAGGTAATAAATTTGTCCACTCTTATTTTTCTTAAATACTACATACTTCCCCGTATCTACTCTTTTAAATACCAATGGTTCTATTTCTTTGAGGGTTGTTGTGTACTTTTTCCCTACAAAAACATCTTTCCCTGTCAATGATAATGTTTTTTTATCCTTTAAACTTACAGTTAAATCTTCACCTTCTGAAAATGCATCAGCTTTGTGAAAGATACTTTTGGGATTTTCACTAAACCTATAAGTTCCTACAAAATCTTTTAAATTGCTTTTTGATCTATAAGAAGTCTTGTTATCCTTTATTTCTTCTTTCTTTGGAAGATACTTTGCAGTCATTTCTGCCACAATTTCATCTGGTACATTGTTATTTCCTTGATTTACAGATATAAAGACTCCTAAATTTTCATTTGGAAATAATGTCATATCGCTGTATATGTTATCTGGTGAATATCCAAGATGTTCTATTGCTCTATATCCTTTTATGATTTTTTCATTAAATCCATAGGCCATTCCTGGAAGCCTGGTATCAAAGGTTGCATGCTGACTGTGCATATTAATAGCTGTACTTTCCTTTAATATTCTTTTATTTTCATATGCTCCATTATTTAACTGGGCTATCATAAATTTAGCCATATCATCAGAAGTTGATATTATACCTCCAATGGCATAGTTATTAAAATATCCTTCTACTTTCTTAGCCTTAAAAAGCTTACCATTTTCATATTCATAACCTGATTCTAATCCTTTTGGGTTCATATCTCTATTTAATGTTGAATTGTTCATTTCTAGTGGTTTAAATATCTTATTCTCAATAAAGCTATTAAGAGGTTTTCCTGAAATCTGTTCAATAATTCCCCCTGCCAGTGCTGTATCATAGCTGCTGTAGTTGATAGCAGTTCCAGGCTCTCTTACTACTTTAGGCAGATGTTTTTTTAAAAAATCATTCATAGGAACTAAATCTTTTTTGTCTTTTGACAAATCTGCTATTCTATTATCGTCTATGCCTGATGTATGTGTAAGAAGCTGTTCTACTGTTACTGGATTTGAATATTCATTTTTTAAACTGTAATCTTTTAAATATTTATTTACATCAGCTTTTAAATCTATCTTACCTTGTTCATAGAGTGCATCATTGCTGTATAAGTAAAAAGCTTTGAAACAGATGCTATTCTAATCAAAGTTTTATCAGCAGTCATAGGTATTTTATTTTCTAAATCAGAATACCCATAACCCTTACTAAAAACAATTTTTCCATCCTTAACAATAGTAATAGCTGCTCCCGGAATATGCTCTTCCTTCATCTTTTTTTGAAAAGTATTATCCATAAATACTTTCATATCATCTTTATTACCAAATAAGTTATCACTTGAATTAGATTCTGCAAAAACTGTAATGTTACTTGTAAAACACAATATAAATATTGACATGAATACAAATATCTTTTTATACCACATATCTAAGCTCCTCCATATTTTTAAGCATCTTCAGAAATTAACTGGTATTTTTCTTAAAATGCCTTATTTAAAACTTCAATTTATAACTAAATTATATAAAACGTCTATGATATCAGCCATTTATTTACCTTACAATATTCATTAACCAACATTACAATATTGTAAGATTTTATGACTTTAGTCCCTATATCAATGTGACTATAGAAATCTATTAATATACAAAAAAAAGCTTTATAATTAGATCATCAAAGGAGAGAAATATTAGATTTGCCAACCTAATTCAACAACAAATTTAAGGAGGGGTACAGATGACAATTAAAAAAAGCTTTCTAATACTTATTACAGCAATTATTTTCTTAATTTCCAACATACAATTTGCTGCAGCAAAAAATAATGGTTCTCCACCACCAGCTCCAACAGGATTAACTATTTCTAATATTAGTACAAGCTCTCTTACATTGAATTGGTCTTCAGTATATGGTGCATCGGGATATTATGTTTATATGGCTGCACCAAATGATACTAACTACACTAAAATTGCCACTGTCACTGGTATAAAATTACTAAAGTCCGGACTAGCTGCTAATGCCCAGTATTGGTTCTATGTTAAGGCTTATAATTGCTATGGTACCTCAGCAAGTTCAATTCATGTAACTGCTAATACCCTGCAAATTTCTATAATACCAACTACAGCTAAAAAGCAAGTTTTAGGCTTTACAACCTATTATTATTCGGGAGATCCATCCTCTTACAATTCAATGGTAGCTAATACTTTAACTATTGATAAAATAGCTACCCAAACCTATACTACAGACAGTCTTGGCAATATTTCAGGATTAGTTCCAACTAATCAAATTAGCTATGCAAACAGCAATGGAATTAAAACCTATGCAATGCTTCAAAATAATTTTGATGGTAATATTGCAAAAGTAGTATTGGGAAATCAAACTAACAGACAAAATTTAGAAAGTAATCTTCTAAATGCAGTAAAAGCAAATATCTATATTGGATTTAGTTAATTCTTATAAGTTAAACGGCATTGCTATTTGGAGATTGGGGCTTGAAAACGCAGATTATTGGACAAGCATAAAAACAAAATTTAATAGGTAAAAATAGCAATGACTGTTCATAGCATCTCAAATACTATGACTCCAAAGAACTCAATTTACAATAAAATTTAAAATGAATTAAATAGGATAATATTTGATTCTGTTCTAACTGTCTTATTTCTAATTCTTTTTTTGTATCAAGTTTAGTTTTATTCATATATACTGCTTGAACACATTCAAGGGTTTTAGTTAACCCTAATCTGTTTAATATATAATCTACCATATATTTTTGATGTACAAGGATAAGATTGCATTTCAATATACTATTTACCAGTTATCGTCCTTTTTCAAAACTATCTACAGATACCATATATGCATTGCTTTTTTGTTCTTTTATCAATACACCATCTGTTCCAGCATACAATATGTCTGCTGTATATCTACGTATGGACTGAATCATTCCCATATGTAATAATGAATTTTTTATTAAATATGCATTTGCTCTATTCTTGATTTTTCTCCACCTTTAAATTTACACGTTTAGGGGTAGAGGGAGCATCCGTGTCATGTACTGAAAAGCAAATGTAATAATATGGTGTTTTATACTTATACAAATGCAAATAAAAAGGCAGTACTGCCTTTTTGATGATGAACACTATACGAATAATGAGTAATTAGCATAAATGAGTAAATTCAGTCTTTTTATAAATGCTTAAAATGTTATTTATTTCAAAATTGATTATCTATTCTACTTATGCTATAGTAAATGTATAATAGTTTA